>CDYK01024182.1_pt1 | contig 266043 bp, 231 predicted proteins | sample 554841 | NCBI WGS metagenome assembly CDYK01 (sample SAMEA3182102, study PRJEB8094) | gut metagenome | biome: human; feature: gut; material: Stool; isolation source: human stools | place: Canada | collected 2013-02-18
TCCCAATATCTACGCATTTCACCGCTACACTGGGAGTTCCCCTTTCCTCTCCTGCACTCAAGTTCCGCAGTTTCGATCGCCATACGGCGTTAAGCACCGCATTTTCACGACCGACTTACCAAACCGCCTACATGCGCTTTACGCCCAATAATTCCGGACAACGCTTGCCACCTACGTATTACCGCGGCTGCTGGCACGTAGTTAGCCGTGGCTTCCTCGTTCACTACCGTCACTGCTCTTCGTTGTTGATAAAAAGCTCGTTCGTCATGAACAACAGAGGTTTACGTTCCGAAAAACTTCCTCCCTCACGCGGCGTTGCTCCGTCAGACTTGCGTCCATTGCGGAAGATTCCCCACTGCTGCCTCCCGTAGGAGTCTGGGCCGTGTCTCAGTCCCAATGTGGCCGTTCATCCTCTCAGACCGGCTACCGATCGTCGCCTTGGTGAGCCGTTACCTCACCAACCAGCTAATCGGACGCAGGCCCATCCCACAGCGATAGCTTACATTCAGAGGCCATCTTTCAACCCGGCATCATGCGATGCCCGGTTCGTATCCGGTATTAGCTTCCCTTTCGGGAAGTTGTCCCCGGCTATGGGGCAGGTTGCCTACGCGTTACTCACCCGTTCGCCACTAAGATTTTACCGAAATAAAATCTCCGTTCGACTTGCATGTGTTAAGCACGCCGCCAGCGTTCGTCCTGAGCCAGGATCAAACTCTCCATAATACTTTATGGAATCGCCGATTCGGCTCTTCGTATTTGTTGTTTCGAAATTACTTTGACTTTTCGGATCCATCTTCATCACAAAGATGTGACCCGCACATTCATCTGGTTTGTTATTCAGTTTTCAAGGTTCCCTGTCTTGCGACAGCTTGTTTAGTTTACAACATCTTTTCCTTGTTGTCAACTCTTTTTTTCAGGTTTTAAACGCTCCTTCGCTCGCGCAGAACTTAGGGAGAGCTTCCTAACTTGAAATGCCGCAATCACGACAGAAATCATAATAGCATGTATCGTATTGATTGTCAAGTTCTTTTTGTAAAAAACTTTACACTTCGTAAAGAGGCTGAAAAACACCTGGTTTAGCTTTTTCCCAAATCTTGGATTAGCTTTGGGTAACCCACTGAAATATGCTAAAATATGCTATAGTAATAATAATTAATTGTTTTTTTGATAATTTAATTTGTATTTTATTAGGAAGGAAATCATCATGAGCAAAATTAAACTGGATATTCCCGAGAAGGCGCAGCAAATTCTCGATGCAATGTACCAGACCATGGAGGGAAGACTGGAAGCCAGTCCTAATGGAATCTGCCCTTTGGACATTACTTTGTCTTTCGTACGCATGTGCCATACACAAAGCTGCGGTAAATGCGTCCCCTGTCGTATTGGTTTGGGACCGCTAGGCGATCTTCTGGAAAAAATTCTGGACGGGGAAGCTTCTATGGAAGACCTGGAGTTACTGCGACAAACAGCAGAAAGTATTTTCCTCTCCGCCGACTGTGCCATCGGTTATGGCGCAGCCGAGCTCGTCATTAACAGTCTGGCTGCTTATGAGGAAGATTACAAAGAACATATTCTGCATCAGTATTGTCTGGGGCAGCAAAATCAGCCGGTCCCTTGTCGGGTCGCCTGTCCGGCTCATGTAGATATCCCCGGTTATCTTTCTCTTATCGCGGATGGACGGAACGAAGATGCGGTACGCCTGATCCGCAAGGATAATCCTTTTCCCGCTTCCTGCGGCTTCGTCTGTGAGCACCCCTGTGAAGCCAACTGCCGCCGCAATATGACAGATGATGCCATCAATATCTGTGGTTTAAAACGCTATGCCGTAGAACATACGCAAGCGGTCGCCGCGCCGGAGCGCCTTCCTGAAACCGGTAAAAAAATCGCTATTGTCGGCGGCGGCCCTGGTGGACTTACCGCTGCCTATTATCTGCAGCTCATGGGACATCAGGTCACAATTATGGAGCGTCTGGATCAATTAGGCGGTATGCTACGTTACGGAATTCCACCCTATCGTTTGCCCCGCAACTATTTGGACTGGGATATTAATCATATTCTCTCCGTCGGTGTGGAAACAAAATTCGGGGTTTCTGCAGGCAAAGATTTTACTTTGGAAGACTTACGCAAACAGTATGATGCCGTATACCTTTCTTTCGGCGCGCACACATCCAAATTTTTGCGCATTGCGGGAGAAGAAAGCAAAGGCGTAATTTCTGCGATTGATATGTTGCGCAATGTAGGATATGGGAATCCTCCTGATTTCACAGACAAAACAGTCGTCATCATCGGAGGCGGTAATGTAGCTATGGACGCATCCCGCACAGCCGTACGTCTGGGCGCGTCTAAGGTTTATATTGCCTACCGCCGCAGCCGGGCGGATATGCCCGCATTGAAGGAAGAAATCGAAGGCGCTGTTGCGGAAGGATGCGAATTGCTGCAATTATGCGCACCGGATCATGTCATCACGGATGAAAATGGTCATGTCAAAGCATTGGCCTTACGGCGGCAGATTGCAGGACCCATTGAAAAAGGGCGGCCCAAACCGTATAATGCGCCGGAGCCCTTATTGGAAATTCCTTGCGAGTTAATTATCTCTGCCATAGGACAGGATATTGAATGGCAACGCTTCAGCCAACAAGGCGTACCGGTAAATCATGGCGTAATTTCTGCGGAAGCAGACGGGACAGTAACCGGTACGGACGGGATCTTCGCCGGCGGCGACTGTGTCACCGGACCGGCGACGCTCATTCGTTCCATCGCGGCCGGAAAAGTCGCCGCCATCAATATTGATGCGTATTTAGGCTACAACCACAAACTGGATTTCGGTGTACAAGCTTCCGCCCCACATTTTATCGACCGTACCCCCTGCGGACGCTGCAACATGCAGGAACGGGAAGCAGCCATTCGTAAGCATGACTTTGAAACAGTAGGTCTGGGATTATCTGATGCAGAAGCAAAACAAGAAGCGCTTCGTTGTCTACGCTGTGATAAATTCGGCCTCGGCGCTTTAAAACAGGGAGGTCAGTTACCATGGTAAAGATTTTTATAGACGATAAAGAACTGCAAGTACGAGAAGATTCCACCATTTTACAGGCGGCCAGAGAAAATAGCATCCCCATTCCTACCTTGTGTTATTTGGAAGGTTTGAATGAAATAGGGGCCTGCCGTCTGTGTGCCGTAGAAGTAAAAGGACAGCATCGCCTTGTGGCGGCGTGCAACACAAAAGTTCGCGATGGGATGGAAATCTTTACCCGTACGGAAAAAGTACGGCGTGCACGGCGTATCAACGTGCAGCTGATCTTATCCCAACACAATTGCAACTGCCCTACCTGTGTCCGCAATGGCAACTGCCAGTTACAAAAAGTATCGGAACAATTAGGTGTAAACACACTGGCTTATACAAAAAATTATAAACAACAGCCCTGGAATCTCTCGGCCCCCTTGATCCGGGATGAAACAAAATGTATTAAGTGCATGCGCTGCATTCAAATATGCGATCAGGTACAAAATTTACATGTTTGGGATCTGGTCAACACCGGCAAACGAACCCGTGTAGATAAAGTGCGGGAAGCATGTACGTATTGCGGTCAGTGCATCACCCATTGTCCGGTAGCGGCCCTGACCGCCCGGGACGATACAGAAAAAATCTGGCAGGCCCTTAAAGATCCGGATAAAATTGTTTTGGTTCAGGCAGCTCCGGCCGTACGCGGTGCATGGGCAGAAGAATCCGGTCTCGCCCGGGAACAGGCCGGTCCTGAAAAATTAGCGGCCGCCTTACGACGTTTAGGCTTTAATTATGTGTTTGATACTAATTTTTCTGCTGATTTAACTATAATGGAAGAAAGCGCGGAATTGATCGACCGGATGCAAAAAAAAGAAAAATACGCCGGTCCCATGTTCACTTCCTGCTGCCCCGGCTGGGTGCGATTTGTCGAGCTGGAATACCCGGAAATGAGCGGACATCTGTCGACAGCAAAATCACCTATGGCCATGTTCAGTGCTGTCGCAAAAAGTTATTACGCCGAGCTGCTTAACGTGTCCCCGGAAAAACTGGTCTGTGTGGCTGTGATGCCCTGCGTCGCAAAAAAATATGAAAGTGATGTGCCGGAAGTAAATTCAGAGTCTGATCTTAAAGATACGGATTTTGTTATCACGACCCGGGAATTGAGTCGTATGCTGAAGATTGCCAATATCAATATCGCGCAGTTACCGGAAGAACCTTTTGACAAACCTTTGGGAGAGGCTACCGGTGGAGCGATGATCTTCGGCACTACCGGCGGTGTAATGGAAGCGGCGGTGCGCAATGCTTATCATATGTTGACCGGTTCCAATCCCGACTCTGATACTTTCATTCAATGGAAGTGGCTGGACCGCTGGCGAGAAGCCGACGTAACGATTGGTAATGTCACTCTGAAAATTGCCGTAACCAGCGGTTTAGGCTGCGCCCGCGACCTTATGGAAGCTGTAAAAAATGGTTCTGCACAATATGATTTTATTGAGATTATGGCTTGTCCCGGAGGCTGCAGCGGCGGCGGCGGACAACCCATCCATGAAGGAGAAGAACTGGCCTGGAAGAGAGGTTCTTATCTCAGGGAACTGGATAAGCGTGCAAAGCTTCGTGTTTCCTATGAAAACCCCTATATACAGGAATTATACAAAAATTTTCTGGGAGAACCGCTTTCCGAAAAAGCCGAGCACTATCTTCATACCAACCAAAAAAACTGGACCTTATAAAATAGGAGAAAGGATGCTCATGCGAAAACTATTTACTGCAATTCTTTCCTCGGCCCTGATATGGATCAGTTTGACCTGTGCGGCAAAAGATTTTACACCCGGCCAAACCTATTACATCATCGGCAGACAGGTTTGGGTGCGTTCGGCACCCAACACCGATGAAAAAGCGTATAACTATTGGCGCTTCGGCGAATCGGTAACTTATGTGCGTTCAGAAAACGGCTTTGCTCTGGTAAGCATCCCCGACAGAGATATCCAACAATACGTTTACGAGGATTATTTAGGAGATACGAGCGAGATGGAAGCCAGGAAAAAGCCGTATACGGACTGGGTTTTAACTCTGGACCGCCATTTCGATCAGTTGGTAGCCTGGCGGATCCAACTGGAACAGAATACACAAACAAAAGAATCCCTGGCAGAAGCCATTCAAGAAGAAGAAAAACAATTAACCTGGGAAAGAGGATACATGGCGAATTCCAATCTTCCTCCGGACGTATTGGAAGACCTGACCAAAGTTTCGCTTGCGTTGACTGATTTGGCGGAAGTGCTGCGAAAATGGGATAATGACTACAGCGGGGAAGCATGGAGCGATTTTTGTTACTACATGAATCCCGCTTACACGAAATTAGGCGAACGGTACCGTTAAAGTAAAAAATAACCTTCCTGTTCCATTGAGATAACTCAAATAGCGCAGGAAGGTTATCTTATTTTACTTAAAAAGGTCTTTCTTCTTTGCCGCTCACTAATTCCGCTGCATCCACATCCAGCGCATCCGCCAGCTGGACTAACAGAAAAAAGCTGGGGCTTTGTTTGCCGCATTCAATCCGGCTGAGATATTGATAGGAAATGCCTAACTTTTCAGCCAGCATTGTCTGATTCATACCATGAATCGTGCGATAATATTTGATTTTTGCTCCCAATAAGCGGCATTTCTCTCGGAATGCGTTTTTATCCAGCATATCCATCCTCCCCAATCACGCTCGTTTAATGGGCAGGAACATCCATGCCCCTGCTCGCTACTATATCTACACCTAAACCCAGAATATCAGCAACAATAATATCTCCCGCTTTAACAGGCGCGGAGACTTTAATATTTCGTAAATACGCTGCGCATTCCGCCACTTTTCCTTTCGGCAATACATCCGCAGAAACTACGGGCAAGAGAGGCAGTACGCCTCCGGCAATACGGACGGTTGTCGTCAGCATTCTTTTGGGATCTGTAATTTCCGTTTCCGCATATTTTGCGCCTCTGGGGCAGGAATTACCCGCCACGCTGATGAATTTTCCCTGTTCTGTCGTGACCGTCATTTCACAACCCATAGGACACATAATACAATTCATCACTTTTGTTTCCATCTTTTCTCACTCCTCAACCTTTTTTCTGCAGCCCCACTGTGATTTTTTCCTGCATTAATACAGTTTTTGCCGCCGGAATATCCAATGTAATCATTTCACTGGGTTTCACTACGGGCAAGATTTTCTTAACGACCACTTCTTCGCCGCATTTGACTTCCAATACAACCTTACGGTCAGGCGCGCTGACCCGCATAAACAAACGAACATCTTCGCCGCCTTCCGGTAAGTGCAGGACCTGAGGCACACAAGTCCGTACCCCATCGATCCCGGCAACTTCCACCGTGGTTTTGGCAGGCAGTAATTTCCCCTGCGCTTCCAACGCGGCAAATTTACCTGCTATTTCTGCTTCATCGGAAACAAAGTCAACTAAATCATGTACATGGACCACGTTGCCGGCCGCATAAATACCCGGCAGATTCGTTTGGCGATGCTGGTCGACCCGGGGCCCGTTAGTCAAAGGCGCAAGCTCTACCCCTGCCGCTGAAGACAGTTCATTTTCCGGAATCAGTCCTACGGACAAAAGCAGGGTGTCACATTCAACATCAAACTCTGTACCGGGAATGGGACGCATCTTTTCATCCACTTTAGCAATCGTCACGCCCTCGACCCGTTCTTTTCCTTTCACTTGCAAAATAGTGTGTGAAAGGTATAAGGGGATGTCAAAATCATAAAGACATTGCACCATATTACGGGTTAACCCATTGGAATACGGACAGATTTCGCAAACCGCCTGCACCTTGCAGCCTTCCAGACTCATCCGGCGGGCCATGATCAGGCCGATATCACCGCTGCCTAAAATAACGATTTTTTTACCCGGCAGATAGCCTTCCATATTTACCATACGCTGGGCCGCTCCCGCGGTAAAAATACCGGCCGGACGCTCACCTGCGGTACGGATCGCGCCTCTGGTCCTTTCCCGACAGCCCATAGTAAGAATCACGGTTTTGCCTTCTACAGTAAATAAACCCCGGTCAGGACTCACGGCGACCACCGTTTTGTTCGCTCTGACTTCTAAGACCATGGTATCAACCAGTGTCTCGATTTCCGGTTTATCCTTCACTAAATCAATACAGCGGGCCGCATAACCCGGGCCGGTCAATTCTTCTTTAAAATGATGCAGACCAAAACCGTTATGGATACACTGCTGCAAAATACCGCCTAATTCCCGGTCCCGTTCAATCACTACGATTTTCTTTGCCCCATTTTGCCAGGCTGAGTAAGCAGCGGACAATCCGCCGGGGCCGCCTCCTACAATAATGACGTCATAAATTTCCATTATTGTTCCACCTCCGGCGTAAATTTTTCATAATACAAATGCGAGTTTTTTCGTTCCTTTAAGACAGAGGCAACAGGAATCTGCAATTCCCGGGCCAGGATCTGGGTCACACGAGGACCGCAAAAGCCCCCCTGACACCGCCCCATACCGGCTCTGGTCCTGCGTTTTACCCCATCCAACGTACGGGCCCCTACAGGCTCATGGATCGCATCCACAATTTCACCTTCCGTCACCGTTTCACACCGACAGATGACACGCCCATACAGATAGTTATCTTCGATCGCCTTTTGTTTTTCAGACAGCGTCATTCTGTTAAAAGACCGTTTTCTCGGTAATTTTCCCTTCCAGGTCGTTTTTCTTGTCGACGACATTGCTTTGGCTATCGCTTCAGCAATCATTTCCGCGACCGCCGGCGCGGAAGTCAGGCCCGGGCTTTGCATACCGGCCGCATGAAACAGTCCCGGTACCGCAGGAGATGCCCCGATAATAAAATCGCCTGTGCTGGAAACAGCCCGCAGACCGGCAAATTCTGTAATGCTCTGCCCCATAGGTAAATTGGGAATCAGTTTTCTCGCTCCGGCAATGATCTCATCCATTCCGGCCGGTGTGACCGCCGTATCTTCTTTCGTTGCCAGATCTTGCGCATTTGGCCCGATAAAAGTGTTGCCATGTGTTGTGGTGCAAATCAAGATCCCTTTGGATTTTTTCGTCGGACAGGGGAACACAACGCTCCAAACTAAATTCGCTGCCGCCATTTTATCAAATAAAATATATTCGCCCTTACGCGGAGTAATTGTAAAACTTTCGTCTCCCGCCAATTTGGCGATTTCATCCGCATAAAGTCCCGCCGCATTTACTACATACCCGGTACGTATCGCACCTTTCGTAGTATTAACGATCGTGATCTCACCAGCTTCCTTAACAAAACCGGTCACAGCGCAATCACGTATCACCTGGGCGCCATTTTGTACAGCGCATTGCGCAAAAGCGATCGCACAGCCAAAAGGCCACATGACACCCGCAGTCGGGGCCCACAATGCGCCTTGTGCCGTAGCCAGATTGGGTTCTTTTTCCAGAACTTCTTCACGGGTGAGAAGCTTTAAACCCGGTACACCGTTGGCCTGTCCCCGTTCCAGCAAAACCTGCAGCTGTTCCAACTCTGCTTCAGAGGTAGCCACAACCAAACTGCCGGTCCACTTAATGTCCAGCTGCAGATCTTCCTGTATTTCATGATACAACGCATTGCCCCGCACGTTGGTTATCTGTTTCCAACTGCCGGTGGGCGCATCAAACCCGGCATGGCAGACGGCGCTGTTCGCCTTTGTCGTGCCGATCGCCAGATCCGGTTCTTTTTCTACCAGTAAACAACGCAAATTATATTTGGATAATTCGCGTAAAATAGCGGTTCCTATAATACCGCCACCGATAACCACCACATCGGTTTCTTTAAAAAAATCCATTTTTCTCGCCTCGTTTAATCAAAAAAGTGATTTTATACATATAGTATTCTACCACATTCAGGAAAAGACAACAGTCCAATCTATAACTTTTTTAAATTTGAAGTAAATTATTCCCCTCGGGACGTTTTTAGTCCCCTTTCCTTATTTACATAATTATGTATCCTATAATAAAATCAAAATGAAGGAATTTTTTATTTAGGTTTTAGAGCATTGTTTTATCATCTTTTGTTTTATCATACTGTAGTGAGAAGGGTGATTCGTTATGAAGCAAATTCTTTTTACTTGTCTGGTCTCTATCCTCTGCTCTTTATTTTTTACCGGCTGTGCGCAAGGTACAAATCCGGCGTCCCCCCTAAAGTCGGCTGTGGAAACGTCTGCCTGGCAGACAGCAGAGGGCAGGCAGAGATTGGCCGAACAAATTGTACAAAATATGACACAGGAAGAAAAAGTCGGACAGCTGCTGATCATCGGCCTGTCCGATACGGTCTTGCAGGCAACGGACCAGGAACTGTTGCAAAGCTGCCATGCAGGCGGGGTGATCCTTTTCGACCGAAATATGAAGAATAAGCAGCAGGTTGCTGACTTGATTCGGGAACTGCAAAAAATGACGAGTCCTTCTTTACAATTACCTTTATTCGTAGCGGTAGACCAGGAAGGAGGGCGGGTAACACGCATGCGGCAGGCAATGATCGCCGCTCCATCCGCCACCTCGATCGCCGCCGGTAAAAATCCCAAGGTGGCGTATGAGTATGCTTATAAAATCGGGAGGGAATTAAAAGACCTGGGTTTTAATTTAAACTTTGCTCCCGTTCTGGACATCAGCGCTAACATGGATGGACGTACTTATGGCTCCACACCGGAACAGGTAGAACTTTTTGGTAAAGAAGCCGCCCGGGGTTTTGCAGACAGCGGCATCCTGTTTACGTTAAAGCATTTTCCGGGGATGGGCCGCAGTCTGACAGACCCTCATGATGCCGCTTCTGTAGTAACAATAAACAAAGAAGAATTGCTGCAAAATGAACTGCGCCCTTTTCGCAGCGTGATCGCGCAAACAAGCCCGGATAAGATGCTGATCATGGCAGGGCATGTAAAATATCCTGAAATAGACTCCGAACCGGCCAGTCTGTCTTCTGTAATGATCACTCAGATCCTGAAAAAAGAACTGGGTTATGAAGGACTTGTTTGTACCGACGACCTGGATATGAATGCTATCAGCAAAAATTATTCCCCTGAAACAGCGGGAATACGGGCCCTGCAAGCCGGCGCGGAGATCCTTCTCAGCTGTCACACACCGACAGTACAGCGCCGCATTTACCAAAGTATCCTTGAGGCGCTGAAAAACGGTTCTCTGGATTCGGCTATTATCGATAAAGCAGCAGCAAAAGTCACTTATGTAAAATTGCAACGAATCATGACCGATGAAGAAGTTAAAAATATCTATCTCCGGTTGAATCGGAAAAACTGAAGCCGGACAAAGAAGAGCTGTTGGATGAAAAAGAGCTTCTTCCTAAAAACAGCAGTTATCCCAAAGACATTGTTGCATTGCGCAAAATTCTCAACGAAAAGGCAGAATAAAGAGCCGACATAAAGCCAATACAAGACTTAAAAAGCACGAACTGATTTCTAGAAATCAGTTCGTGCTTTATCTTATCTGCAAAACTTTTTTGCTTTTAAATCCGCAGGCGATTGAGCCATGCCCTGCCCTCAGATTTCCAATGATGGTTGAAGGTTCGTATCCGCATTATTTTATTCGCTTACGGTTTCTGTATCTTTCACCACATTCTCTTCTGCTTCGACTGTGGCAATAGCCGTTACCACATCCCCTTCATTCAGGGAGATCGCTTTGACCCCCTGCGTATTACGGCTGATAGTAGACAGTTCATCCACGTTCGTCCGAATAATAATACCGGAAGCCGTGATGATATATAGCTCATCATTCGGTTTTACGATCGTCATACCGGCTACCAGACCGGTTTTTTCCGTAAGTTTGTAATTGATACGGCCTTTGCCGCCCCGGATCTGTTTCGTATACTCGGAAAGTTTCGTCCGTTTGCCGGAACCGTTTTCAGTAACAGTCAGTACTTCGCTTTCCAAATCATAAATCGCATCCATCGCTACTACGGCATCCTGTACGTTCAAATTAATACCCCGTACCCCATGAGCCACACGCCCCATGACCCGTACATCCTGCTCGCTGAAATGGATTGCCATACCGCCACGGGTAGCCATCAAAATATTGGAGTTGCCATGCGTCAGTTTCACACTGATCAGCTCTTCATTGTCATTTAAGACAATGGCCCGCAAGCCGTTTTTCCGTACCGAAGCAAATTCCGTCAGCTTCGTTCTTTTTACCGTACCTTTATTGGTCGCCATAAACAAATACTGACCTTCGGTAAATTCCATCGTATTAATAACCGCTGTAATTCTTTCCCCCGGGCTCAGCTGCAGCAAATTGATGATTGCCGTTCCCTTAGCCTGACGGCTGGCTTCCGGAATCTGATAGCCCCGCAATGTGTAGACCTGACCATTGTTGGTAAAGAAAAGAATGTAGTTGTGAGTCGTGGCCAGGAAGAGATATTGTGTAAAATCATCTTCTTTTTTGCCGCTGCCGCCATGGGTGCCTACACCGCCTCGTTTCTGTTTTCGGAAATTATCCGGCGTCTGGCGTTTAATGTAGCCCTGATTGCTCAGCGTAATCACAATTTCTTCGTCAGCTATTAAGTCCAGAACATCCATGTTTCCGGTATCTGCCGTAATTTCCGTCCGGCGATCATCGCCAAAGCGGTCGGCTTTTTCCTGCAAATCTTCTTTAATGAGGTTCAGTACCTTCTGTTCGTCTGCCAAAATGCTTTCTAACTGGTCGATGGTCTGAAGTACATCAATGTATTCATCATCGATTTTTTTCCGTTCCAAACCAGTCAAACGCTGCAAACGCATGTCTAAAATAGCCTGGGACTGCCGGTCTGAAAGGCTGAATTTCTCCATTAACGCGGCTTTGGCAATTTCGGCGTTGGCGCTGTTGCGGATCGTATGGATCACTTCATCCAGATGATCTAAAGCAATTTTCAAGCCTTCTAAAATATGTGCCCGTTCTTTCGCTTTTGCCAACTCAAACCGGGTACGCCGAGTCACTACATCTTTTTGATGTTTTACATAATTTTCCAAAACTTGCTTTAAATTGAGGATCCTGGGTCGGTTATCCACCAGGGCCAGCATAATAATGCCAAAAGAGTCCTGCAATTGGGTATGTTTGAACAGTTTGTTTAAAATTATGTCCGGCACCACATCGGCGCGTAATTCAATGACGACCCGCATGCCCCGCCGGTCAGATTCATCACGCAAATCCGTAATGCCTTCGATCACGCCGTCTTTAACCAGGCCGGCAATATTTTCCAAAAGACGGGCTTTGTTCACCTGATAAGGAAGCTCGGTCACAACGATCCGATTTTTATTTTTGGCCATTGGCTCTATTTCAGCCTTGGCCCGCACTTTCACGATTCCTCTGCCGGTAGCGTAGGCCTGACGTATACCATCCTGTCCTAAAATCACAGCGCCGGTCGGAAAATCGGGCCCTTTGACCGCGCTCATCAGTTCCTCAATAGTAATTTCCGGGTCATCAATGAGCATCTGGATGCCTCTTACCACTTCGCGTAGATTATGAGGCGGGATATTAGTCGCCATGCCTACCGCAATACCGGAAGATCCGTTCACCAACAATGCCGGTATTTTTGCCGGCAGTACCGTAGGCTCTTTTAAAGATTCATCATAGTTAGGAGTATATTCAACCGTATCTTTTTCAATATCCTCCAGCATGGCTTCCGCCACTTTTGTCATGCGCACTTCCGTATAACGCATCGCCGCCGGGCTATCGCCGTCCACGCTGCCGAAGTTGCCATGACCGTCTACCAGTAAATACCGCGTATTGAAATCCTGTGCCAGCCGTACCGTCGCATCGTAAACAGAAGAATCACCATGCGGATGATATTTACCTAATACTTCACCGACGATACGGGCTGATTTTTTATAAGGTCGGGTAGACGTCATACCCGCTTCCTGCATAGCATATAAAATACGGCGATGAACCGGTTTTAAACCGTCCCGTACATCCGGCAGAGCTCTTTGTACGATAACACTCATCGCATAATTGATATAGGAGTCTTTCATCTTGTTTGTCAGATCGACTTCTTCAATCTTACCGGTTCCCATAAGCGAAACTTCTTCCTCTGTCATTTCCGGATCCACATTTTTGATTTCTTCATCCTGCCCGGGAATTTTTGTTGTATCATCCACGTTATCACCTCAAATAACTCTTATCTACTATCTGACAATTACAGCGCTCTCAAGCTGTCTGAACAGCCATTTTTCTTTTCTGATGACCGGTTGTCTGACAGCTTTATCCGGCTACATAAAACACAGTCATTCCTTCATGACAGGTCAGACGCACATGGGGAAATTCCTGCACTTTTTCCGCTTCGCTCATCTCATTGCTGATCGCATAGGAATCCGCACGAGTCAATGTTGCTTCTTCCAGCCTCCACTTGGTCCCTTCTAAAGAAACCCTACTTTTTTCCGTATAAGAAAGCAGCGATACGGCCACCGGACTTTCTCCCTGCGGCGGATGGAACTCAACGCTCTTACCGGCAGGTACAAAAACGGCCAGCTCCCTTTCATCCGCCAGTACAATTGCCTTATTTCCCTGGACGGCACTGGAACCGATCGCTTCGTAAGCACTGAACAAATGATCTAACCTGCCGCCGAAAATACCGGAAAATATCCAGAGTTTCTCTTCATCCAGCTCTTCCAATAACAACTGCAGATCGGTTTTATCTTTATTTTTAGAGTATACTTTGGCTTTTCCCTGACTGACAGCTTTTTGCCAAAGGGCAGGGGTCGCGCTGTCCCCGTCGCCAATCGTCATCTGCGGCACAAATCCGGCCTGATGGTAATAGTCCAAACCTTTATCTGCCGCTAAAAATGCCGGTTTACCGGGCAGTTTTTCAACTGTCATTTTTAACCAGTTTGCCGCCGGTTTGCGTCCCCCGCATACTATAAAGACGACCTCTTGCGCCGGTTTATCATCTAATAATACTATTGTGCCTTGTGGAAACACTAATTTATTCATTTGTTCCCCCTTTTTTTAGAAGGTGCCGGTTGAAGAGTGATCGTGGTGCCTTCGCGCAAAACTTTCCATTCCATATCCCCGCCTTTACTTTTCAACCATGCCATACTGGCTTCCAAAAGACAGCGATTTAATTTTTCCAGGGTTTCAGGCGGGAGAAGGATTTCTTCCTCTTCGCTTTTTTCCCTTTTTACAGCACTTTTTATTTTTCTTTTTTCACTGTCATCTTGCAAAAAAGCGGTTTCAAAACTCTCCGTCTCCTCAAAACCACGGAACATCTCGGCATCGGATAAATTCTTTTTAATTTTCACTTGGCTTCCTCACTTTATGCAGTATTTTTCTTCCTGTAAAATTTTAAGAAAGCTTACAGATCCAAAATGGCTTTTGTTGCATTTTCTTCAATGAATGCACGCCGCGGCTCCACTTTATCCCCCATGAGGATGGAAAATATCGCATCGGCTTCCGCCGCATCGCTCAGCGTAACCTGCAACAGTGTTCGATATTTGGGATCCATCGTCGTCTCCCACAACTGTTCCGGATTCATTTCACCTAAACCTTTATAACGCTGAATATTGACATTCTTGTTGTCTTTTCCGATTTCCTCCAGACGCTGCTTCAGTTCTTCATCTGTATAGGCATAACTGTGCGCTCTTTGCCCTTTCTTGATCAGGTACAGAGGCGGTTTCGCAATGTAGACATGTCCTTCTGTAATCAACGGTTTCATATAGCGATAGAAGAAGGTCAACAACAGGGTAGCAATATGGGCGCCATCCACGTCCGCATCAGTCATAATAATAATTTTTCCGTAACGGACTTTCGTAATATCAAATTCTTCACCGATACCACAGCCAAAGGCCGTGATCATATTTTTAATCTCTTCGCTGGAAAGCATTCTGTCCAGTCTGGCTTTTTCTACGTTTAAAATCTTACCCCGCAAGGGCAAAATCGCCTGGAATTTACGATCTCGACCCTGCTTGGCGCTGCCGCCGGCAGAATCTCCTTCGACCAGATAAATTTCTGTCATGACGTTATCTTTGCTTTGGCAATCGGCCAATTTTCCGGGCAGGCTGCTGCTCTCCAGAATACTTCTGCGGCGTGTCAGATCGCGGGCCTTACGGGCGGCAGCCCGGGCCCGAGAAGCCATCACTGCTTTTTCAATAATTTTTTTCGCTTCACCGGGATTTTCTTCAAAAAATTCTCCCAGTTGTTCGCTGATTAAATTATCAACGACACCGCGGATCTCACTATTGCCCAATTTTGTTTTGGTCTGTCCTTCAAACTGGGGATCCTGGGCTTTAATGCTGATAACAGCCGTAATTCCTTCACGACAGTCATCGCCCCCCAGGTTTTCATCACTGTCCTTCAATAACCCGTTTTTACGGGCATAATCGTTGATCGACCGAGTCAGTGCCTGTTTAAAACCGCTTAAATGGGTGCCGCCTTCTTCTGTATTGATGTTATTGACGTAAGAAAAAATATTTTCTGTGTAGCTGTCGGTATATTCCATCGCTACTTCCACAATGGTCGTATCCCTTACACCTTCCATATAGATAGGCTCTGCATTGATTTTATCTTTATTGGCATCCACATATTTAACGAACTCAATGATCCCTCCTTCAAAATGAAAGGTTTCACTGCGCCCGCTCCGCTCATCGGTCAGGGTGATACTGATTCCTTTATTCAGAAACGCCAGTTCCCGCAAGCGTAATCTTAAAATATCATAATCATAGATAGTTTCCGTAAAGATCGTACTATCCGGCTTAAAATGAACCGTGGTACCAGTGATATCCGTTTCCCCTTTAACATATAAAGGGCGACTGGTCTTTCCTCTTTGAAACTCTATACCATAGCGTTTTCCCTCACGGCACACTTCTACTTCCATAATTTCAGAAAGCGCATTAACGCAGGAAACGCCGACCCCGTGCAGACCGCCGGATACCTTATAACCTCCGTCGCCAAATTTACCGCCTGCATGCAGGATCGTCATTACGACTTCAATCGCTGGTTTGCCGGTTTTATGCATATCTACGGGAATACCGCGCCCATTATCCGTCACTGTAATACTGTTGTCTTTTTCGATCACAACTTTAATCGTATCGCAAAATCCTGCCAAAGCTTCGTCGATACTGTTATCCACCACTTCTGAAACTAAATGATGCAGGCCGCGGCTGGAAATACTGCCAATATACATACTGGGACGCTTACGGACTGCTTCCAATCCTTCCAAAACCTGTATCTGGCTGGCCCCATACTGCCCCTTCACACCGGTTGCTTCCTTAATTTCTTTCGAAATCTCTTCCTGCTTCATTTGTTCTTCAGCGCGAATTTTTTCCGCATCGGTTTCCTGCATTGCCTCTGTTTGCTTATCGCTCATCATAACCTCCGGTACCTGTTACTGATTTATCATTCATTCTTTTTTGTAATGTTAAAGCTGAAATTCCTGAAAAATACATTCTATCAGAAGTCAGCACCACGCTGTAAGACGTACCCCCTTCTGTCAGATCTTCTTTGACATAACTATTTCCCCCTACATCTCGCAGAGCGACAAAATCATTCGCTTCGTCTTCAAGGGAAAAAATGCCTATGATGTCTTTACTTCGCACTAAATTTCCGCGACCCAAATGTACATACATTCTTTTTATCCCTCTTTTGTAGAAAACCTAAAATATTGGTAAATTCTTCGGAAGAAAGCAACCCTAAAGGCTTACCGGCCTTTAATTGTACCGCAATAATTTTTTCCTGTTCTGTCGCTGTATCCTGGCGTACCTTCTCAAAATAATAAGACTCCAGATCATTTTTAATCACATTAAATAACATTTTATCACATTTTACCTGTTTGCATAAATCTGTCCATTTAATCCACGGTTCCCCGGAAATGATCCGACTTACCTGATAATGAAGCTCTTCCTTCTTCTTACGCTGGCAAACATAACACAATTCCTCGCCATTTTTCAGATACGCTGAACATAAAGGACATTTTTTGATAATTCCTTTGGCATATAATTTTTCCAATCCCAGCTTTTTTTCTTCCACCCGGATAATGGCCTTACGTAAATGCTCGTCACTGATATGAGAAAAATAACTTTGTAACCCTTTTTCTTCGGCCGGAGTCACAGAAGGGATCTGTAAACATTCCGTTTTCGAAGAATACACTGCCGGACGCGCCACATTCTGAAAACCCTGTCCCAGGATAAATTTAATATTCTTGATATAATTATCTTCTAAAAATTGGTTAATTTTCGCTAATATCTCCCCTTTATAGTAAAGCAGTTGGTTAGACCAGACAGAAGAATCAACCTTGAGAAATAAAACACGTCTTTCTAATTTTACAGGACTGCAGTGTTTGGCATTCACAGCACCGGCAATTTCCCGCCAGCAGGACTTTAATTTAAAAAGATTATATTGATTTTGGTTATATCGGCTGCCCACCATCTTCAATACTATTTTTTCAACTTCATCCATACGAGTCCTCACATACGCTGCCCTGTTCAATTTTAAAATATTGATTGGAATCAAACTCAGGAATCAACTGTCTGTCATTTACCGTAATAAAAGTCTGTACTTTGTCATTAATAAAGCCTACCAGTTGTTTTCTCCGGTATTGATCCAACTCACTCATCACATCATCCAACAATAAAATCGGATATTCATCAAATACTTCTTTCACATATTCGATTTGAGACATTTTGAGCGCTAAAGCACAACATCTCTGTTGTCCCTGGGAAGCAAAAGCTTTGCTATCCAGCCCATTGATCTCCGCTTTTAAATCATCTCTGTGAATACCGATACCTGTCGTTCCCAACGTAATATCTTTAAAACGACGTTCTTGTAACAAATCTAAAAAAAACTTCACCAACTCTTTTTCCGACTCCTGCTCCGGATAAAGCAAAACTCCGTGATTGGCTTTCATCTCATATCGCAAACGCAAACTGTCTGCCTGCTGGGAAAGAGACGAAAAAATAGCATAAGAAATACGCTTTAATTTTTCAATCGTCGCCAGCCTTTTGGTTAACAAAGCGGCATTTAATCCCGCCAATTCCTTATCCCAAACAGAAAGAACCGTTTGTTCCTGACGTTTTTCCCTGATTTCTTTTAATAAAAAATTACGTTGCCGCAACGTTCGTTTGTAACGCAGTAATAAATCATAATATAAAGGATCCGTCTGGGCTATTTCCATATCCAGATAACGCCGCCGTAAAGCAGGCTCCCCTTTGACGATCTGCAGGTCCTCAGGTGAAAACATCACGGCATTCAGATAACCATAATGTTCCCGCGCCGTTATTTTTTTTCCATCAGCCTTAATTTCCTTACGCAATTTTCCCTGGTCAAAAAACCGTTTTAAGCGGAGATCATGTGAACCGTCCCTTTTGGTAAAAGAAACAGCTACCGCCATCCCCTCCGCTGAAAACTTTACCATATCTTCTCCGTTAGAAGTTCTATGACTGAACCCGAAAGCTGCATAGAAAATACTTTCCAGCAAATTAGTTTTTCCCTGACCATTTTTACCGTAAAAAATATTAACCATATGATCAAAAGAAAGAGCTGTATGGTCATAATTACGAAAATTGATCAGTTGCAACGTATTAATTTTCATTTTCTTTACGTATTAAAAGATCACACTGATTTTCTACCGTTACTACGCTACCGGGATAGATTTTTTTACGTTTTTCCGTGATCCTTACTCCATCCAACAATACTTTTCCCTGAATAATAAGGTAAGCAGCCTGGCCTCCGGTATCTGCCAGACCTGCTAATTTCAGCAGGTTCATGGCAGGAATATAGTCCGTATCGATCTTTATCTCCAGCGTCTTCATTATTAAAAAATAACCCGAACCGGGGTAACGATATAAATGTATTCGGATTGATCCGTCGGTTTAATGCATACGGGACTTAAAGAATTATTAAGATTTAACTCCGCTTCTTCCGTTTCCAGATTTTTCATGATATCTAAAATATAAGTGGCATTAAACGCAACGTTGATTGCATTTCCTTCGGTTTCGCAAGCAATCACTTCTTCGCCGGTACCTACATCCGGACTGCTGGACATTACCTTAAGCTCACCGGCATCAATACTTATCTTGACAATACTGTAATTATCATCACTGCCGCTACAGAGACTCATGCGACTGACAGCGCCGCCAAATTCTTTTACATTCACTTTGGTTTTTACCGCAAATTCGGGCGGAATGACTCTTTTGTAATCCGGAAAACGCCCTTCGATCAGGCGTGAAACCACTGTCCAGTCATCAATAGAGACCATAAGCTGATTATTAATCAGGGAAAATTTGGCTTCCTGCGGTAATTTACCATTTAAGTTTTTATTGATTTCCTTTAACACAGACGACGGGATAATCAGGCTCATATCCGGCGTATTTTCAATCGGTAATGTGCGGATCGCCAGGCGATGTGTATTCGTTCCAACAAAGGTGATCTTCCCTTCTTTGATTTCACACAAAACACCCGTAAACAGCGGTCTGGCTGTATCGGTAGAGCAGGCAAACGCAGTTTTTTTGATCAGTTCTTTAATTTTTTCATCTTCCAGGGTAAAAGATTGGGCTGCTTCAATCGTAGGATACTTCGGATAGTCGTTGACATTCATCAATAAGATTTTGTAATCCGCTTTACCTGACTGCAAGCGAACGTTGTTATCGTTATTGTTTTTTGTAATTTTTACAGTTTCTCCGTTAAAATTACGGACTAATTCGCTGAAACGAATAGCGGCAATAACAATTTCACCTTCTTCTTCTATTTCACCCTTTAATTCACAGCTCATGGATAAATTAATGTCCATAGCTTCCAGACGAATTGTCTGATTGGCGGCAATAATATGCATTCCGCCGAAAATAGGAGTGCTGGGTTTAGAGGCTATAGCCGGTATAACAGATTGTACTGCTTTATGGAGATCAGCTGTGTTACAAATAAATTTCACTTTTTTCACAATCCTTTCGTTATTATTATTTTATATTTTATTTTTATATTTAATCATCGTCATCATAAGTCTTGTGGATATTGTGGAAAAACAGACGAAATAGAGTTGATCTGTATTTTTCTTTGTGGATAAAATGTGACAAGTATGTATCAACTTATTCACATTTTACACAGTGTTTGAAGTTGTTCTTTTTCATCCACAGGTTTTCCCCAGTGTTATGCACATAAAGAACTGCTTTATGGAGATAAATAGTTTGTAAGGAAACCAGGATATTTTTGCAAGTGCGGCATTTTAGAAGTAATTTTAGTTTCTGCGGATGGCCTCTTCAAAATTTTTAATCTGTGTGTCAAAGCTTTTATCGCTGTCCCGCAGTTTTTCTATTTTCTCACAGGCGTGAATTACCGTCGTATGGTCCCGCCCGCCAAAGGCTAACCCAATTTTAGGCAGTGAGGCTTCTGTTAATTTACGACAGAGATACATGGCGATCTGCCTTGGAACGGCTATATTTTTCGGCCGTTTTTTTCCTAACAGATCATCGATTGGGAGACTGTAATAGTTGCAGATAAATTCAATAATTTTTTCCGTGGTGACCGTTTGCCGTGTTTGGGAGCCGAATTGTTCCAGGACTTTGGCTGCCATTTTCATATCGATGGGGAGCTTCATAAACGCGGCATAGGCAACGATGCCGTTAAAAGCTCCTTCGATCATACGAATGTTGCTGTCGATACTGGCAGCTACAGTTTGAATTACTTCGTTGGGCATTTCCACTTTTTCAATTTCTGCTTTTTTTCTTAGAATAGCGATACGCGTTTCTAAATCAGGCGGTTGTATATCAGCCATCAGACCGTTCACAAAGCGGGAACGAAGTCTTTCCTCTAGTTTATTCATATCTTTCGGATGACGGTCACTGGAAATGACGATTTGTTTATTGGCCTCTTTCAAGGCATTAAACGTATGAAAAAATTCTTCCTGTGTACGCTCTTTGTTTTCCAGAAACTGGATATCATCGATAATCAGACAGTCAATGGTGCGATATTTTTCCTGAAAATCTTTGACAGTGTGATTTTGGATAGCATTAATAATTTCATTGGTAAACACTTCGCTGGTTACGTATTTTACCTTGGCATTCGGATCGCCTTCTAAAATGGCGTTGCCGATGGCCTGCATCAGATGTGTTTTTCCTAAGCCGGAATTGCCGTAGATAAATAAAGGATTATAGGTACTGCCCGGATTTTTGGCTACTGCCTGGGCGGCGGCGGCGGCAAACCGGTTCGAGTTTCCGACGACAAAGTTGGAAAAACGCTGCTTGGGATTCATGTTGCTGATAAAAGCGCTGTCATCTTTAAAAAGGGGTGTTTCGGCATATTTTACCGGAGAAACGGCAAGATCGTCTGATTCCACATCGATGATCAGGTCAATTTCTTCATTATTTGTTATATCGTTTAAAATAGCAATCATGACAGCTAAAAATTTTTGCTGGATATGTGCTTTCAACGTGTTGCTGGGAACCGTGGTATAAAGTACATCGCCTTCCATTTTCAGGGGTTTGATTTGTTTGATATACATATTGATATTTGTTTCACTGATGGCCAGGCGCAATTTTTCGACCAGTTTCCCCCATATATCCTGTAGATCATAGGTTTCCATGAAGTCGTTCCTTTCTGATAAATTGATATATATTATTCTACCATAAATCGGCTGAAGTTTAAAGTTATCCACAGGTATTTATCTTGTTTTTATTATGAAATATTGTTAACTCCTTGACACTCCAAGGCCTTTTTAGTATAATTCTACCAGCTATCAATTGATGACAATTTATAATAGAGATTGATAAGACCACGGAATGAAGGAGGTAAGTACATTGAAACGCACATTCCAACCCAACAACTTAAGAAGAAAAAGAACGCACGGTTTCCGCAAAAGAATGGCTACGCTGGGTGGTCGCCAGGTTCTGAAAAGAAGACGCTTAAAGGGCAGAAAGAAATTGTCTGCATAATTTTAGAATAAATAGGCCGCGGAAGTGGCCTATTTTTTCCATGTAGACAGGAGTAGGGTCTTAATGAAAGAATTCTGTTTTCCCAAAGCAAATAAAATTAAAGCAAAGAAAGAGTTTCAGAGTGTGTATGAAAAAGGACATTCTGTGGTGGACAGCCTGTCCGTCTTCTATGTGTTGCCCGGTGAAAATGAAATGGTAAAAATAGGTTTTGCTGTGGGTAAGAAGGTAGGGCATGCTGTAATTCGCAATCATATTAAACGGATGATGCGCGAAGTCTTTCGGATGCATAAGGCAGAATTAAGGCCTAATTTCAGATTGATTTGGGTAGCGCGTAAAAAATTAGCTCAGGCAGATCTGAAAACCTATGAAAGGGTTTTTCTGCGTTTGGCCAAAAGAGCGGGAATCCTGCAGCAGGTATCGCAATGAAAGTAAAAGAAGTTTTCCCAACCATTATTAAATCTTTGTTGATTGCCTGTATTCGTTTTTATCAAGTGTGTATTTCCCCGTTGTTTCCCCCCACTTGCCGTTATTATCCGACCTGTTCGCAATATGCGATCGAAGCGATCCGGCGAAAGGGGATCCTTCTGGGTACCTGGATGGCATGCAAACGTATTTTACGCTGTCATCCGTGGCACGATGGAGGCTATGACCCGGTAAAATAAAATTTACCATTTTGAGGAGTGAGATATTGGAATTTTTAGCAAACCTGGTCGCACAGATCGTCCAGACTATTTATCATGTATTAAGCGGGCTGGGTATTCCCAGCTATGGTCTGGCCATCGTTGTCATGACTATTATTATTAAGATTCTGCTTTTCCCTCTGACCAAAAAACAGATTGAATCGACAAGGGCTATGATGGCGATTCAGCCAAAAATGAAAGAAATTCAGGAAAAATACAAGTATGATAAGGTACGCCTGAATGAAGAGCTGGCCAAGCTGTATAAGGAGCAGAATGTAAATCCGATGGCCGGTTGTCTTCCTTTGTTGGTGCAAATGCCTATTTTATTTGGTATTTATTATGCGATTCGTGATTTTCATTACGAAGGACCGGCCAATTTTTTATGGATGAATAATATTGCCAATCCGGATTCCATGTATATTCTGCCTGTGTTATCGGCGGTAACGACGTACATTCAGGCGAAGCAGACCATGCCGAAAAAAGCTCCCGGAGATAAGGAGCAAGGCGGTTTGATGGGAATGATGCAGGGGCAGATGATGTTGTATTTTATGCCTCTGTTTATCGGTTACATCAGCTTGACTTTTCCGGCAGGTCTGGTTATCTACTGGATCGTGATGAATATTATGCAGATCGCCCAACAGGCATATCTTAATAACCAAGCAGAAAAAGCAGGGCGTTAAGGTTACTATAAGGAGTCAGAAATGATTATAGAATCTACCGGAAGAACAGTAGAAGAAGCAATAAACGCTGCATTGGAAGAATTAAAATTAACTAGGGAAGAAGTGGACTTTGAAATTCTGGTTGAACCTAAAAAGGGTCTGTTCGGTTTGATGAACCGGAAAGCGAAAGTTTTAGTGACCCCCAAGGCGGAATCTGCGAAAAAGGTGATCGGTGATACGGACGAAGCGGATTCTGTGGTCGATGAATGGAAAGCCAAAGCAACCGCTTTAGGCGAAAAAGCGATGGAAAGCGCGGAGGATGCTTTGCGCAAAGCCGGCGCTAAGGCTGACGAAATTGATGTAAAACAAACCGCTTTTAATAATAAAGTAAAAGCCAAACTGGATACCGCCATCGATTCCGCTAAAGATGCTGTCAATGAGCAGGTAGATACAGCTAGTGCAGTGGCCGCGGCGGTAAAAAATACTTTGTCTGAACGGCGCAGCAGAAAAGAGCGCAATGCGGAGGATGCAGTTAACAACTTTGTGGTGGATGAAGCCGTGGTGGAAGAAGCAAAAAGTTTCTTAACCAAAGTGTTTAAGGCCATGAATGTGGAAGTAGTCATGGAAAAGTTTATTAATAAGCAGGATGGCTGCGTTATTCTGAAACTGCATGGCGTCGATATGGGGATTCTCATTGGGAAGCATGGTCAGACACTGGATTCTTTACAATATTTAACGAATCTGGTAGCCAATAAAAATTCAGAAAATCGTGTCCATATTGTAATTGATGTAGAAAATTACAGGGAACGTCGGTCGGAAACTCTGACCCGTCTGGCTAAACGGTTGGCAGATAAAGTAAAGAAAAGCGGCGAAAGGGTTGTCCTGGAACCTATGAATCCTCATGAAAGAAAAATAATCCACACCGCTTTACAAAATGACAGCAGGATCACCACTTTGAGCGAGGGCAGTGAGCCTTATCGCAAGGTCGTTATCGAACTGAAAAAATAAGTTTAATACAAAGCTAAACCCGGTGTAGATTATCTTACCGGGTTTATTTTGTTAAAATGGGTGAAATTATGTTACAGGAAGAAACCATCAGCGCAGTGATAACCGCCTTAGGAGCCGCTGCGGTAGGAATTGTCCGTATCAGCGGACCGGCAGCGCTAAAAATAGGAGAAAAGATTTTTTTTGCGGCTTCGGGCAAAGCACTGTCCCGCTATCCGGTGCAGACAATGGCCTACGGCAGAGTCAAAGATGAAAAAGGCGAAGCTGTGGATGAGGTGTTGGCTGTCTATATGCGGGCCCCTCATTCCTACACGGCGGAAGACGTGGTGGAAATACAATGTCATGGCGGCGTGCAAAGTCTGCGGCGTATTCTTGCGCTGACGTATTTTTATGGCGCTAGGGCGGCGGAGCCGGGGGAGTTTACCAAACGGGCTTTTCTAAATGGGCGTATCGATCTGATCCAGGCTGAGTCAGTCATGGATATTATTAATGCGCGCAGCGCAGCGGCTTTAAAAATGGCGGTGCGGCAGCAAGAAGGTTTTTTGTCCGGCAAACTTAAAAATATACGACAGGAATTAAAAGATGTAATCGTTCATTTGGAAGCCGTGATTGATTATCCGGAAGAAGATATTGAGGATGTTACGTACCTGACGGTGATGCGATCCATCCAAAATGCGGCAGCTGAAACAGAAGCCCTGCTTCAGGGAGCGCATACGGGAAAGATCCTGAAAGAGGGATTGCGTACAGCGATTGTCGGCAGGCCGAATGTGGGTAAATCCAGCCTTTTAAATACTCTGCTAAAGGAAGAAAGGGCTTTAGTCTCTGAATATGCCGGAACCACACGGGATGTGATTGAGGAACAGCTGCTGATCGGCGGCATTCCTATCGTACTGGCGGATACGGCAGGTATTCATGATACGGAAGATTTTGTCGAAAAGATGGGGGTTGCCCGCAGTAAGGCAGTGTTGGAAAAAGCGGAGCTGATCCTTGTGGTTCTAGATGGAACGGAAGCTTTAACAGAAGATGATGAAGCGATTTTACAGGCTGTGCAGGGGAAAAATATAATCCTGGTTGTCAATAAAACGGATCTTGCGCCCAGCAAAATTACGAATCATCTGCGTCAACGCTTTGGTCGGGAGAAAGTGGCGGAAATCTCGGCTAAAACCGGGCAGGGGATAGAAACATTAGCGCAAGGGCTGCAGGATTATGTTTATGCTCATGGCGGTCGGTTAGAAGACGCGGTATATTTGCAGAATGAAAGACAGACAGAACTTTTGCGTCAGGCCCTGATCAGTTTAAAGGAGGCGTTGGCGGCCGCACGGGAAAATTTACCGGTAGATTGTCTGACCATCGATGTAGACAGGGCGCTGACCCTGATGGGAGAAATTACAGGGGAAACCGTACGGGACGAGATCATAAACGAGATTTTCAGTCGTTTTTGTGTCGGGAAGTGAGCAGAATGAGTGTAGTGGTAAATTCTTATGATGTAATTGTGGTGGGCGCCGGACATGCAGGAGTCGAAGCCGGACTGGCAGCGGCCCGTTTAGGGTGTAAGACGCTTTTAACGACGCTTTCCCTGGATAATATTGCTTTGCTGCCCTGCAATCCTTCTATCGGAGGAAGCGCGAAAGGGCAGCTGGTCGGTGAAATTGATGCGCTGGGTGGGCAAATGGCCCTGACAGCAGATGAGGCTTGTATTCAGATGCGCATTTTAAATACCGGTAAAGGATATGCGGTTCATTCTTTACGAGCCCAGGCCGATAAGCCTTTTTATCATGTACTGATGAAGCAGGTATTGGAAAATCAGGCGAACTTGGATGTAAAACAATTGATGATCGATAAGCTTCTGGTGCAAAATGATCAGGTTGTCGGTGTGGAGGCGGAAACGGGAGAGGTCTATGAAGCGCCCTGTGTAATTTTGTGTACCGGTACGTATTTGCGCGCCAAGATCATTTACGGAGAAGTAAATTATACTTCCGGCCCTAACGGATTGCGCAGCGCGGAAAAATTAACCGCTTCTTTATTGGCAGCGGGCATTGAATTGCGTCGTTTTAAAACCGGGACACCGGCCCGTGTGGATCGCAGAAGCCTGGATTTTTCCAGGATGCAGATTCAGGAAGGGGACGCGATTCTCCGTAATTTTTCGTATATCAGCCCAATCACGGAACGGCAACAGGTTCCCTGCTGGCTTACTTATACAAATCCGGCTACCCATCAGATCATCCAGGATAATTTGGCTAAATCGGGTATGTTCAATGGGTTGGTCGAAGGAATCGGTCCCCGTTACTGCCCGTCCATTGAATCGAAAATTTTACGTTTTAAAGATAAAGAACGGCATCAGTTGTTTATTGAGCCGGAGGGACTTCGCACCAATGAAATGTATGTCCAGGGAATGTCTTCCGCTCTGCCGGCGGATATTCAGATTAAATTTATGCAGACAATTCCGGGGATGGAACATGTCAAGATGATGCGTGCCGGCTACGCAATTGACTATGATTGCCTGGATCCCCTGCAATTGAAATCATCCCTGGAACATCAGCATATCAGCGGTCTTTTTTCGGCCGGGCAGTCGAACGGTACCAGCGGCTACGAAGAAGCGGCGGCCCAGGGACTTATTGCCGGGATCAATGCCGTACGTAAACTGCAGAATAAACCGGCTCTGGTTTTAGGCAGAAATGAGGCCTATATCGGCGTTTTGATCGATGATCTGGTAACCAAAGGAACGAATGAGCCCTATCGGATGATGACATCCCGGGCGGAATATCGGCTTCTGCTGCGGCAGGATAACGCAGATCTGCGGCTTACGGATAAAGGGCGTTCCCTCGGTCTGGTGAATGATGAGCGGTGGGCCAGGTTTACGGCGAAACGTTCAGAGTTGGAACGGACCCTGCAGTATCTGACCACGACCTATGTCTCACCGACAGAAGAAACAAATGCAAAATTAACACAACTGGGCAGCACTCCTTTGAAGAAAGGGGAAACATTGGCGACATTATTAAAACGTCATGAATTAAGTTACAACAAATTGGAAGAAAGTTTTAATTTACCGAAGATTTCAGCGGTAGTTCAGGAACAGGTAGAGATCCAGTGTAAGTACGAAGGGTATATTACCAAACAAAAACAGGCTGTAGAAAAAGCGTTGCGTCTGGAAAATAAACTGCTGCCGGCGGACATGGATTATCAGGGCCTGAAGGAACTTTCTCTGGAAGCGGCAGAAAAGCTGACCAGAATACGCCCCGACTCTTTAGGACAGGCGTCTCGTATTTCCGGAGTTTCCCCGGCTGACATCGGGGTGCTGATGATCGCCCTGGAGGTCCGTCGCCGCCGGGAGGAGGAGCAATGAAAGAAAACAGGGAACTACAGGGGAAAAATAAAAGGATCAAAAATACAGCGGCCCAAGTCTCTGCCGGGGAAGCGGTGAGCGGCGAGGCAGGCAGCTCTGCTGCGGCAGCGACCTGCCGCCAACTGTTGCGTGAAAAAAGCATGGCTGCCGGCTTTACTCTTTCTGAAAGGCAACTAGAACAGTTTTCCCGCTACTATGCTTTATTGATAGAAAAAAATAAGGTTATGAACCTGACGGCGCTGACAGAACCTGAAGATGTGGTGTTAAAACATTTTGTTGATTCACTTTATGCGTATAAGGCAGATCTTATGCATAATAAAACCCTGGTCGATGTGGGTACAGGCGCAGGTTTTCCGGGGCTTCCCCTGAAAATTTATGATCCTTCTCTGCACTTGGTTTTACTGGATTCCCTGACCAAGCGGCTGAAGTTTTTACAAGAGGTGTCTGACTCCCTTGCGTTAACCTCTGTGGCATTTGAGCATCAGCGGGCTGAGGATGCCGGACAGGATAAAAAATTAAGAGAGCATTTTGACCTTGCTGTCAGCCGGGCGGTAGCCCGTCTTTCTGTCCTGGCAGAATATTGTTTGCCTCTGATTAAAAAAGGCGGATATTTTATCGCATTAAAAGGAAGTAAATATAAAGAAGAACTGTTGGAAGCAGAATCGGCTCTGAAAATTTTAGGCGGCATTGTGACAGCAGTTGAAGAGGTGCATTTGCCCGGGCTGACAGACAAACGGGCCATAATTTTTATTCGCAAGGTGAAAAACACGCCGGCGATTTATCCTCGTAAAGCCGGGACACCGATGAAGAACCCTTTGAGCAGTAAATAACTAAAATTAGTGCAGACAAGACTATTTTATGATAAAATAATAAAAAATATATGGTGGAGCAGGGAGGTTTATACGACGTGCAGGACGGATTTACTGACTTAAATGTGGGAGCCTTAAAAACCGAAAATCTGCAGAAAAGTACAGATGTCCAAGTACTTAGGATACCGTTGTATAAAATTATGCCCAATCCTTATCAGCCTCGTAAAGAATTTGAGTCGGAGGCGTTAGCAGAATTGGCAGACTCTATTCGCCAATATGGCGTATTGCAGCCGTTGCTGGTGGCTCCGGGGCCTGAGGGAAATTATATCCTGATTGCCGGAGAGCGGCGTCTACGGGCGTCGACCATGGCCGGGCTGGAAGCTGTACCGGTCATTATTAGTGAATATACGCCGCAGCAGATTGCCGAAATCGCTATGATTGAGAATCTGCAGCGCAAAGACCTGCACTATCTGGAAGAAGCAGAAGGTTATGAACAACTTTTGCGAACTTTTAATCTCACCCAGGAGTCTATGGCTGCCAGGGTGGGGAAAAAGCAATCCACTATTGCGAATAAGCTACGTTTGTTGCGTTTACCTGAATCAATCAGGCAGCAACTGCATGACAGCGAACTGACCGAACGTCACGCCCGCGCTTTGTTAAAGCTTCCGGAGAAAAAACAACAGCAAGAAGTTTTAAATAAAATTCGCCATGAGCATTTGACCGTTCGTGCGGCAGAGATGTTGGTGGAGAAAATTCTCAAAGGGGCGGGGAAGCAACCTGTCAGGAAACCTCGCGTTGTGATTGTGAATGATGTTCGTATTTATCTGAACAGCATTAAAGAAATCATGAAAACCGTTCAGACTTCCGGTATTCCTTCCAGTATGGAACAGGTAATAGACGGTGATGATGTTGTAGTGACTTTGCGTATTAAAAATGCAAAAAAACGTAAGCAGGAGAATCATGCCGGATTACTTTGATCCGTGCCTGTGGATAAGACTGTGTATAATGTGGATAACTCTTGTTTCACGTGAAACGTAAAAGCAAGACCTGGATAAAGATTTATGTGCCTGAGCGATCAGGTCGTCAAGGTAGAGGAGGAAAGAGTTGTGGTAAAGGTGATAGCGTTAGCCAACCAAAAAGGCGGGGTCGGCAAAACTACAACGGCGGTCAACCTGGCTGCCTGTCTGGCAGCGGAAAACAGAAAAGTACTATTGGTTGACTCGGATCCTCAGGGCAATACTACCAGCGGTCTCGGTCTGGATAAACGCAGTATTCGTCAAAGCATTTACGACGTGTTGGTGAATGATGCGGCGGCGAAAGACGCCATCATGAAAACTGCTTATGATAACCTGTCCATTCTGCCGGCGACGATTTCTCTGGCGGGGGCGGAAATTGAACTGGTCAACATGATGAGCCGTGAAACCCGGTTGAAAAACGCGTTGGAGCGGGTCAAATATGATTATGACTATGTTTTGATCGACTGTCCTCCTTCGTTGGGACTTTTGACCCTTAATGCACTGACGGCTGCCAGCTCCGTAATAATTCCCATTCAATGCGAATTTTATGCGCTGGAAGGCGTGACGATGCTGATGAATACGATTCAGTTAGTGCAGCGCAATCTGAATCCGGCATTGAAACTTGAGGGTGTTGTGATGACGATGTTTGATGCCCGTACTAATCTGGCGACGGATGTGGTTAGCGAAGTAAAAAAATATTTCTCGGCGAAATTATACAACACGATTATCCCCCGTAATGTAAAATTGAGCGAAGCTCCCAGTCATGGAGAACCTGTGATCGTTTATGATCCGAAGAGCCGGGGAGCTCAGGTGTATCAGGAACTGGCGCGGGAGGTAATTGGTGATGAGTAAGCACAGTGGATTGGGAAGAGGTCTGGAATCACTGATTTCCTCCAGTGAATTTCAATATGAAGAAACGTTACCGGAAAATAGCAGGCAAGAGGGCGCGATCGAAGTTGCGATTGGCGCTGTGAAGCCGAATCCATGGCAACCGCGTAAAGCTTTTGATAAAGATAAATTGGCGGAGTTGGCTGATTCCATCAAAAAACATGGCATTATTCAGCCGTTGATCGTCCGGAAAAAAGGTATTAATTATGAATTGGTGGCTGGTGAGAGGCGTCTGAGGGCGGCTAAACTGGCGCATCTGAAAAAGGTACCTGTGCTTGTACGTGAATATGATGAAACGCAGATGCGGGAACTGGCCCTGGTGGAAAATATTCAGCGGCATGATTTAAATCCGCTGGAAGAGGCGAAGGCGATTCAGGAGCTGATCAAACAACACGGGTACACTCAGGTGCAGGCGGCAGAGAGGATCGGACGGAGCAGAGCCGCTTTGGCCAATATACTGCGTCTGCTTAATTTGCCGGAAGAATTGCAGACATTAGTCGCAGAAGAAAAACTCACCGTCGGACAAATCCGTCCTGTCCTGGCTCTGAACAGAAAAGAGCAGCAGCTGCAGGTCGGTATGGCCATGTTGGAGCATGGCTGGAGCGCCCGGACGGTAGAGGAAGTTGTGAAAGCTCTAAAGGAAGGCAAAGAACTCAGAGTTTTAGATGCGCGGGTAGAGACCGCGGAGAAAAGTTCCGGAGCCAATGCTAAAAAAACGTCGAAAAAACAGACCGGAAAAAACAGTCGGATGATTCAGGATGTTCATTTGAAAGAATTTGAGGAGCATTTGATTGATTCTTTAGGCACGAAAGTGCGTATCGTGACAAAGAACGACTCTGTAGGAAAAATTGAGATAGATTATTATTCTATGGAAGATTTAGATCGACTGTGCGAACTTTTACAGGGAAAAAAAGAAAAGGGGAGGGCGGAAGCTCAGCCGTGGCTCACACCAAAGTTTTCCGTATAAAAGTACGCTGTTTTAAGATGGGTTTTGTTTATCAGAGGTGACAATTTAATGATAGGCTTAGGTACGGTGGTCAACTGCGCAGCCATTCTTTTGGGTTGCGCAGTTGGTCTTATTTTAAAAAAAGGTTTCCCGGAAAAATGGCGGGAAACGATTATGTATGGTGTAGCCTTGTCTGTATTTTTAATCGGTGTGCAAATGGCTCAGAAAAGCCAGAATGTCATTTTAGTTATCCTCAGCATCGTAATAGGAAGTGTCGTGGGAGAAGCGCTGGATCTGGATGGTAAAATGAATCGTTTCGGGCACTGGGTCGAAAAAAAGATTCTGGGGGAGAAAAAGGGCACTGCTACGACTTTTGGTCAGGGATTTATCACCGCAACTCTGATTTATTGCATTGGGGCCATGGCTATTGTGGGAAGTTTGGAAGACGGACTGAACGGCAATCATCAAATTCTTTATACGAAAGCGGTTTTGGATGGTATCCTTTCTGTTATCTTAAGCGCTAATATGGGAGCCGGCGTGGGGCTCTCGGCTGTTCCGGTGGGATTGTATCAGGGCGGGATGACCCTGCTGGCCTTTTGGCTGCAAAACCTGTTGACGCCGGAAATTATTGCCGAAATCAGTGCTACAGGGGGAATTATGATTATGTCGATCGGTGTGGTTCAGGCTCAACTGGCCTCTATTCGTCTGGCCAACCAAATTCCCGCCCTGCTCGTGGTTGTGATCCTGGCTCAATTCTTTCTATAATTTTACTGCGCAGAGTATGTTATAAAAGACGGCCTTTATAGAAACAGTAATACCGGTATCCGGAAAACAGGCCTGCGGAACCCTAAACACATTGAAACTGTTTAAGTAAGAAACGTATGGATGCTTCTTTGTATTTTGCAGAGAGCATCCTTTTTGCTTTTGTTATGTTTTGTAAGAGAAAGATGTAAAAACATATAAAAGTATTTATTTTTAGCACAAATGTACTTTTAAAAAGAAAAGAAAATCTAATGATGAAAAGAATATTGCAATTTTGACTATATAATAAAACAAAATGAATGTTTTTATTGAAAATGTGTTGACAAAAGTACTGCAGTGTACATATAATATGGAATCAAAGACGGTTAAGGAAGCAAAAATTGCTTTGACAATGAGGGGCGGAGCAATCATAGTATGATAACCGGGTCTTAAAACAAGGAAGGGGAAGATGACTATGAGGTTTTGGAAGAAAGCGTCTGGAGCGGCATTGACTGCTATGTTAGTCGCCGGTCTGGTTTCCGGTTGCGGCGGCGGAGAAAAGAAAGCGGAACAAGGCGGAAAAGAAATTGTTGTCGGAGTAAATGTGGAACAAACCGGTAATGTGGCGAACTATGGTAAATCCATGCTGGCGGGGTTTGAACTGGCGGTAGAAGAAGCAAATAAGGCCGGCGGTATCGACGGTAAAACGATTCGCGTGGTAGTGGCGGATAATAAGTCGGAACCATCCGAATCCGGTAATGCAGCGACAAAAATAGTCACGAAAGATAAAGTCATCGCGGTAGTCGGACCGGCTACCAGCGGATGTGTAGCTGCCGAAGAACCGATTTTGACAGCCAATAAAATTCCTCTGATCGCACCCTGCGCTACGGCACCCAATATTACGGTAGATAAAGATGGAAAAACGAAGCAATTTGTTTTCCGTGCCTGCTTTATCGATCCTTATCAGGGCGAAATGATGGCCAGATTCGCGGCCGAAACACTGAAGGTAAAAAAAGTAGCGATCTTGCACGACTCGTCCAGCGACTATTCCAAAGGGTTAAGTCAGGTATTCACCGAGAAGTTTAAAGCGACCGGCGGTAAAGTTTTGGCGGATGAAGCGTTCTTAGCGAAAGATATTGATTTTAAAGCGGCTCTGACCAAGATAAAAGCAACCAATCCGGAAGCTATCTATGTGCCCGGTTACTATGAAGAAGTAGCCAAAATTATCAAACAGGCACGTGAAGTAGGGCTGACTTGCCCTCTGTTAGGCTCTGATGGCTGGGACTCCCCCAAACTGGTTGAAATCGCAGGAAAAGAAGCAACGAACGGCTGTTATTTCACCAATGCCTACACGGCGGAGGATAAAGATCCCGGTGTCCAGAAATTTATTTCTGCCTATAAAGCGAAATATAACAAGATTCCTGACGTATTTGCGATGGAAGGCTATAATTCCGGTTTGGTGTTGTTCAATGCGATTAAGACCGGTAAATCTACGGATGGTGTGAAACTGGCGGAAGCATTGGCAAAAACCAAAGATTTGCAGGTTGTAAACGGCAAGTTTTCTTATGATGATAAACATAATCCGATTACCACTGCGCTGATCATCGAAATGAAAGATGGCGTGCAGACGCTGAAACAAAAGATCGGGGGCTGAGTTGTCTCCGGTATGGAATTACGCAACCAGTAATCCAAAGGCGATGAAGCTGTGGTGCGGCGCACCACAGCTATTTGCTTTTCTATTGGGAGGAGTTTGTTTATGGAATCCGGGTTTATGCATCAACTTGTGCAACAGTTGATAAATGGTATTTCTCTGGGCAGTATTTATGCCTTGATTGCCTTAGGATACACTATGATATACGGTATCTTAAAGTTGATAAATTTTGCTCATGGTGATATTTATATGTTGGGGGCTTATATTGGTTTTATTTGCACTACCATGTTAAAATTGCCTTTTTTGCCTTCCCTGATCATTGCGATGATAGGGGCGGCCTTAGTGGGTATGCTGATTGAGCGGGTGGCTTACCGGCCTATGCGTAAAGCGCCGCGTATCGCTATCCTGATTACTGCGATCGGTGTTTCTTTCTTCCTGGAAAACGCGATGATCCTGTTTGCCTCACCCCAGCCGCGTACTTTTCCGGCGGTATTTTCCGCTACGGTCTATAAAGTGGGTTCCTGGATCGTGAACAGCCAACAGATCGTAATCCTGATCAGCGCTCTTGTGCTCATGGTGGCGCTGACCTACATTGTTAATAAAACCAAAGCCGGTAAGGCGATGCGCGCGGTATCGTATGATGCAGATGCGGCCCGGCTGATGGGTATTAATATAGATACGACGATCTCGATGACTTTTGCTCTGGGGTCGGCTTTGGCGGCTGCCGGCGGGGTCCTGGTGGGGATCTATTATAACTCCATCGATCCGTTGATGGGGATGGTTCCCGGTATTAAGGCCTTTGTCGCTGCCGTATTGGGTGGTATCGGCATTATTCCCGGCGCGATGTTGGGGGGAATCATTTTAGGTGTGGTAGAAGCCCTGGTCAGCGGGTTTATTTCTTCTACATTCCGTGATGCAGCGGCTTTTGCTATCCTTATTATTATTCTGCTTTTTAAACCGCAAGGTTTGCTGGGTAAGAATATTCGTGAAAAAGTGTAAGAGGTGACCATGATGAATAGTGTACGTAAATTTGACTTAAAAGCACTGGTTGCCGCTATTTTACTTTTTGCTGTGATACAAGGCTTGCTGGCGGCAGAGGTTATAGGACCTTTCTGGGAATTAAACCTGGTCCTCATCGGTATTAACGTGATCCTGGCTTCCAGCCTGAATATGATCAATGGTTTTACCGGCCAGTTTTCGATCGGTCATGCCGGTTTTCTGGCGGTAGGCGCTTATGTAGGAGCGGTGATGACCGTAAAGTTGGGCTTTACCTTTCCCGTAGCCTTAGTGGCAGGCACATTGGCCGCCGGTTTCCTGGGCTTTCTGATCGGTTTGCCCACCTTGCGGCTGGATGGCGATTATCTGGCAATTGCGACCCTGGGTTTGGGGGAGATTATCCGCATCTGCATCCTGAATATTGATTATATCGGAGGGGCTTCAGGCTTAATGGGGATCCCCCGTCTGACTACTTTTACGATCACATTCTGGCTGATGATCGGCGTTCTGTTCTTTATCAAAAACTTTAAAAACTCCGCTCATGGCAGGGCCTGTCTTGCAATTCGTGAAAATGAGATTGCTGCGGATACTATGGGGATCGACACAACAAAATACAAAGTAATGGCATTTACTTTGGGTGCCGCTTTTGCCGGTACTGCCGGTGTGCTGTTTTCACATTACTTCTTTATTGCTCACCCGGCTTCCTTTACATTTTTGCGCTCTTTTGACATCTTAACCATGGTTGTGTTGGGCGGCCTGGGGTCGCTGACCGGTTCTGTTGTGGGCGCGATCTTACTTACTTTTATTTCGGCTGCGCTGGCGGATTTCCCCGAATGGCGTATGATTATTTATTCCCTTGCGATGATTATCTTGATGTTGTATCGTCCGCAGGGTCTGCTCGGAAACAAAGAGATTTCCGGTTGGATCTTTGGCAAATTGCTGCCGGGAGGTAAAAAAGCATGACTGAGAAGAAGCATTTGCTGGATATGCAGGACGTTTCCATCGTATTTGGCGGTTTGCGCGCGGTTTCCAACGTAAATCTTTATATTGACGAAGGAGAACTGATCGGTCTGATCGGCCCCAACGGCGCCGGTAAGACGACAGCCTTTAATATGATCACCGGTGTGTACACCCCTACAGAAGGAAAAATTTATTTCGATGGCAAACCGGTCAACGGCAAAAAGTCGTATCAGGTAACGCAAATGGGTATGGCCCGTACCTTCCAGAATATCCGTCTTTTTTCGGAACTGTCTGTGTTGGACAATGTTAAAATTGCCTTTAATATGCATATTAATTATTCTCTGCCCCAGGCAATTTTTCGTGTAAAGCAGTATTTCTCGGAAGAAGATACCGTTACCAGAGAAGCGTTGGAACTTTTAAAACTCTTTCATTTGGATGCCCATGCCAATGATTTGGCCAAAAATCTTCCTTATGGAGCGCAGCGTCGTTTGGAAATTGCCCGGGCGCTGGCGACGAAGCCGAAACTGCTGTTGTTGGATGAACCGGCCGCAGGTATGAATCCCCAGGAAACAAAGGAATTAATGGAGATGATCCAGTGGCTGCGGGATAATTTTAAAATTGCAATCTTGTTGATCGAACATGATATGGGGCTGGTTATGGGGGTCTGCGAAAGATTGTATGTTTTGGAATATGGTTTTTGCATTGCTACCGGTACGCCGGAGGAAATCAAACAGAATAAAGCTGTGATCAAAGCGTATCTGGGTGGGGAGGTATCATAATAATGAGTATGCTGAAAGTTGAGGATATCAACGTATATTATGGTGCGATCCATGCCATAAAAGGCATCAGCCTGAATGTAGAAAAAGAATCAATCACCACGTTGATCGGCTCCAATGGGGCAGGGAAATCAACGACGCTTCATACAATCTCGGGCTTATTAAAGCCTAAAACCGGTAAAATTTTATTTGAAGAATGCGATATCACGGGCGTTGCCGCTTATAAAATCGTGGGAATGGGTTTGTGTCAGGTGCCGGAAGGGCGTCATGTGTTCGCAAACATGACGGTAATGGAAAACCTGGAATTAGGTGCCTATCTGCGCAAAGATAAAGAGGGCATCAATAAAGATCTGACGGAGGTGTTTACCAAGTTTCCCCGTTTATTGGAAAGAAAATATCAGATTTCCGGCACTCTGTCCGGCGGTGAGCAGCAAATGTTGGCCATGGGCCGCGCCTTGATGAGCCGTCCTCGCTTACTGCTGCTGGATGAACCGTCGATGGGACTGGCACCCTTGCTGGTTCAGGAAATTTTTAATATAATAAAAGAAATAAATGATGGCGGAACAACGGTGCTTCTGGTGGAACAAAATGCGAAAATGGCGCTGTCCATTGCTGATAAAGCGTATGTTCTGGAAACAGGCAAGATCACGCTGGAAGGTACCGGTAAGGATCTGCTGCGCAGTGAAGATGTACAAAAAGCCTATCTGGGCGGATAAATTTTTGGTTAAACTTATAAAAGTGGAAACTGAAGTGATCAAGGAGGCTTGTGTGATGTTTGTTAAAGATATTATGACACAGAATGTTCGTACGATTAATCAGAACCAGACACTGTTGGAGCTGCAGGGGCTTATGCGCAATGAGAATTTAAGGCGGATTCCTGTTGTCAATGACGCAGGTCAGGTTGTAGGCATTGTAACCAATACCGATGTGAGACAGGCATCTCCTTCCGAAGCCAGCACGCTTTCCCGCTATGAAGCCAGCTACCTGCTGAGTCGCATTAAAGTGAAAGATGTGATGACCCACAACGTAAAAACCGTCTTTGATCATGCGGATCTGGCGGATGTAGCGGCCTTAATGTATCAGGACCGCATTGCTTCTGTTCCGGTCCTGGATGAAAACGGGAACTTGTGCGGGATTGTAACAGATACCGATGTGTTCCGTGCTCTGGTGGATATCTTTGGCTTGAGCCAGACCGCCACAAGGATCACCTTAGATGTATCCGATAAGCCGGGGGTACTGGCAGAATTAGGCAAACTGTTTGCCGATCGTGGTATTAATATCATTTCGCTTGTGACGAATGAAACGAAGAATCTGGGCAATAAAGAAATTACACTGACCGTAGATTTGTCACAGGCCGGTATGGATATTATTGAAGAATTGCGGGAAGCCGGCTATAGCATTGTTAATATTGCTACCAGCAAAGTGAAATGAAGATGGCGCTAACAGAATATAAAATCGGGACAGTAGTGCGTATGAAGAAGGCTCACCCTTGTGGGTCATCTGATTGGGAAATCACCCGTGTGGGCATGGATATAGGGCTGAAGTGCTGTGGTTGTGGTCATTACATCATGTTGCCCCGCAGTAAATTTTCCAGGGCCGTAAAAGAAATTGTGCAAGAGGCGGAAAAATAAGATTGAAATCCATCGGCGGTGCTGCCAGTACCGCCGATTTTATGTTATAATCAACAGATATAACAAGTAAATAATTTTAGGTATATGCCGGAGTCGTTTGTAAAACGGGATGTATCTGTAAAAAACGGGAATTAAAGGAGAATTTGATATGAGTACAAACTTGGATGTGGGTATTGTGGGATTACCCAATGTAGGAAAAAGCACGCTGTTTAATGCGATTACCAAGGCCGGTGCGGAAGCAGCGAACTATCCGTTTTGTACGATTGAGCCCAATGAAGGCGTGGTTGCGGTTCCCGATGAGCGTTTGGACGTGTTATCCAAAATGTTTAAGTCTAAAAAAATTACGCCGGCTATCATGCATTTTGTAGATATTGCCGGTCTGGTAAAGGGCGCTTCCAAAGGCGAAGGACTGGGAAACCAGTTTTTAAGCCATATTCGTAATACAGACGCGATTGCAGAAGTGGTACGTTGTTTTGAAGATGATAATGTGACCCATGTAGAAGGCAGTATAAATCCTGTCAGGGATATAGAGATCATCGATACGGAACTGTGTCTGGCGGATATTGATACTGTCAGCAATCGTTTAAAAAAAGTAGAAAAGCTGGTCAAGGCGCATGATAAAAAAGCGGTGGCGGAACAGGAACTTTTGTCGCGCGTTGCCAAAGATCTGGAGGAGATCATACCGGTCCGCCGGATGGAACTTACCGAAGAAGAACAGGCCGTATTATACGATCTGCAGCTGCTGACCAATAAACCGATCATTTATGTTTGTAACGTGGCGGAAAACGAAGCGGCAGATTACAGTAATAATGTCTATGTGAAGAAGGTGCAGGAATTTGCGACACAAGAACAAGCCGAGGTGGTGGTGATCTCCGCGAAAGTGGAAGCGGAAATCGCCGAGTTACCCGAGGAAGAAGCGAAAGAATATCTGGCAATGGAAGGTCTTACAGAAGCCGGGTTGAATCGCCTGATCAAAGCGGGATTTAAACTGTTGGGCTTACAGACGTATCTGACTGCAGGGGAGATCGAAAGCCGCGCCTGGACCATTAATATCGGCACAAAAGCGCCCCAGGCGGCAGGGAAGATCCATACGGATTTTGAAAAAGGGTTTATTAAGGCAGAGATCGTATCCTATTCTGACTTAGTGACTTGCGGCAGTAAGGCGGCCGCCCGGGAAAAAGGGCTGGTTCGTTTGGAAGGCAAGGACTATGTAATGCAGGATGGCGATGTGGTGGAATTCCGTTTTAACGTATAAACGCAGCGGTGGCCCTGGCCGCCGCCTTTTTCTTCTGAATCAGAATTAACAAGGGTGGAAACCGGAAGGGTTGTTGCAAGAGTAAAAATTGTGGGGTTGGTTTTCCTGTTAAGGCGGAGAAAAGCACATTTTGATCAGGTTGGACGAAAACGGTTTGATTTCTCAGAAGTGCGGAATTTTTAAGGAGCAGAATCATGTTTGATACACATAACCATTGTGATTTTTCCTGCGATGCTGAAATGACATTGCCGGAGGCGGTCGCTACCGCAGAAAAATTGGGCCTGGGGTTCATTCTGACGGAGCATTGGGACTATGACTATCCTACCAATCCCGAAATGTTCCTGTTTGACAGAGACGCCTATTTTGCTAAAAATGAACCTTTGCGCCGGGAGAATGTTCTTTTGGGCATCGAGATAGGTCTGCAGCCCCACTTAGCTCAGAAAGACGATGCGGTGGCAGAGGGATATCCGTTTGATTTTGTAATCGGTTCGCTGCATATGATGAACAAAAGGGATCTGTATGAGCCGGCTTCTTACGCAGGATTATCCAAGGAAGAAACCATGCATTATTACCTCAGAGACAGTATCCTGGTCCTGGAAAATCATACTAATTTTGACTCTTTGGGGCATATTGACTATATTTGCCGGTATTGGCCCTATGCGGACAAAGAATTTCATATGGAGGAAAATCAGTCAGAGTGGGATCGTTTGTTCTCGCTTCTGATAGAAAAGAACAAGCCCATTGAAATCAATACCCGCAGACTGGATGATCCCCGGTCGGTCCGGGCGTTGCTGCCTTTATACAAACGCTATCAGGCATTGGGCGGGCGTTACTGCACTTTGGGAAGTGATGCTCATTATACAGAACATATCGGCCGCCGTTTAGGTGTAGCCGTTTCTATGGCGAAAGAGGCGGGGTTAAGTCCGGTCTATTTTAAGGGACGCAAGATGTTGACGGATGTGATTAAGTAAGATTTTAGGAAGTAAAAACGGTCGGGTCAGAGAAAATTCCACTGTGCTAATGGAAAAATAAAAAGACAGGGCTCGACGTAAGTGTCTGGTGATAGATTTTATGGAAAAAAATATGACGACAGGGAACGCCCTTAAATTGCTGCTGACTTTCATGATCCCCCTGATTATCGGGAACGTATTTCAGCAGATTTACAGTATTTCGGATATTATCATTGTGGGGCGGACGATCGGGATAAACGCTCTTGCGGCAGTGGGGGCCGCTGCGCCCGTTTTTATGTTGCTGGTGATGGTGACTATGGGTCTGACAAATGGTTTTACAGTTTTGACCGGTCAGTTTTTTGGCGCCGGTGATTTGCAGAAGATGCGGCGCAGCGTAGCCGTTAGTATGCTGTTGAGTGTAACAGCAGTACTTTTTATGGCTGTGGTCATGCATTTATTTGTCGATCCCTTGCTGCGTTTGATGAATTTACCGACAGTTTTGTACCAGGATTGCCGCAGTTATATCGTTATTGTCGCAGATGGCCTTTGGGCTATGATGGCATATAATTTTTTTGCGGCGGTACTGCGGGCGTTGGGAGACAGTAAGACGCCGGTTTATTTTCTGATTTTGGCTACAGTGCTCAATGTAGGGTTAGCGTTGCTTTTTATTTTGAAATTTGCGATGGGCGTACCCGGTTCTGCCTATGCGCTGGTTATTGCACAGGGCATTGCGGCGATCCTTTCGGCCGTTTATATGTGGCAGCGTTTCCCCATATTAAGGCTCCGAAAAGAAGACTGGCATTGGGAAAAAAGCTTTGCTATAGAACATTTAAAGATAGGTGTTCCCATGGCGGCGCAATTCTCGGTTATTGGGATGGGGATTCTTTTAATTCAGTCTGTGACTAATAAATTCGGACCGGACACGATTGCCGGTTTTACGGCGGCAATGCGGGTCGAGCAGCTTGCGTTACAGCCCATGGCTTCTTTCGGTATTGCGATGGCGGCGTTCTGCGCGCAAAACTACGGCGCTAAAAAATTCGATCGTATTCGTGATGCAGTACGTAAATGTTCTTTTATTGCTTTTGGTTTTGCCGTGGCAGCCGGTATTTTTATTTTCTTTTTCAGTGAAGGAATCATTGGTATTTTTATCGATGGAGAAAATGAGAAAGTAGTCGGCGATGCGTTGAATTATCTGCATCATACGGTACCTTTTTACTTCTTTCTCAGTCAGATTTTTATTTATCGCAGTGCAGTACAGGGCATGGGTGTGGGCATGGTTCCCCTGACCGCCGCAATTATTGAATTGGGGATGCGTACCGGTGCGGCCGAAATTCTTGCCGTAGACTGGGGCTATCTAGGCGTCTGTTATGCCAGTCCGATTGCCTGGGTGGCTTCTTCCGTTTTTTTATTTTTCGCATTTCACTATTTTTTACGGTCTTTTGCCCAGCAATAAAAAAATTTGCATTCTTTATTGAGTTGTGCTATCATACATTTGGTTTTAAGGAATCTGGAAGACACTTATGAGTTTTACCGGGTTTCGGCAAAATGATAATGGTGAGTCAAATATCGCTTGGATCTGAGATGACCGGGACGTGACGCAATAAGAAGTTATATCGCGCATCCGTTTTCGGGTGTGCGTTTTTTATTTGCAGCGCCTTTGTAGCATTTGAGGCTCGTAATCGTGTTAGAGTACTTATTTACAGTCAGGTAAAAGCAGGGAGGAAACATGAAGCTAATTAAAACGGTTGCTGAATTACAGTCGACAGTAAAAAAGGTTAAAAAAGCAGGTAAAACCATCGGGCTGGTTCCTACGATGGGGGCGCTTCATGAAGGGCACGCCTCTTTGATACGGGCCGCTCACGCAGAAAATGATTTTGTGGTCGTCAGTGATTTTGTGAATCCCACTCAGTTTTCGCCGAATGAAGACCTGGACGCCTATCCCCGTACCCTGGCAAAAGACTGCGAAGTAGCCGAAGCCATGGGTGCCGATGTCGTATTTGCTCCTTCACCGCAGGAAATGTATCCTAATCCGGATATGACCTGGGTAGAAGTAACCGGGAATATTACAAAAGTTTTATGCGGCAAATCCCGTCCAATCCATTTTCGGGGCGTGGCGACAGTAGTAAGCAAATTGTTCCATCTGGCGCAGCCGGACCGGGCGTATTTTGGGCAAAAGGATGCGCAGCAGGCGGAAGTATTGAAAAGAATGGTGCAGGATCTGTTCTTTCCTTTGGAAATCCGTGTGATGCCGATCATTCGTGAAGCGGACGGCCTGGCAAAAAGCAGCCGCAATGTGTATCTGTCGGCAAAAGAACGTGCGGCGGCACTGATTTTAAGCAAAGCGTTGCAAACGGCTTCCCTGGCTTTTGCAAAAGGTGAAAAAAACAGTAAAAAGCTGGTAAAAATGGTCAGCGACATGATTCAAAGTGAACCGCTGAGTGAGATTGATTATGTGGAGATTTACCGGCAGAATGGGTTAACAGAGGCGGAAGAAATTATTACAACGCCGCATTTGTTAGCGGTGGCAGTGAGATTCGGCAACACCCGTCTGATCGATAACGTGATTTTGGGCGCTAAAGAGTAAGAGAATGCCAACGTTATGTAATTTGGAAAAGCAGCAAAGGTGCAGAGATCAAGAAAATTCAGTTCTGTTTTGAACAAGGGTATGTGAGCCAACACAGGAGGGAAATCATGTTATATACTATGTTTCATGGAAAGATCCACAGAGCGATCGTCACTCAGGCACGTTTAGACTATATGGGCAGTATCACCATAGATGCGGACCTGTTGGATGCGGCCGGGATTCTGCCGGGGGAACGGGTGCAGATTGTGAATAATAATAATGGGGAACGGCTGGAAACCTACACGATTGCCGGCGAACGGGGCAGCGGTGTCATCTGTCTTAATGGAGCTGCGGCCCGCAAAACCCAGGTTGGGGATACGGTGATCATCATTGCGTATGCCCTGTTAGATGAAAAAGAGGCAAAGAAGCTGGTTCCCAAGGTGGTCATGGTAGATCAGAACAACCATATCATCAGTGATATTGGCCGGGAAAAAGAAAAACAAACTGTTAAGAACGCTTTAAAAAAAGCCGAGCGTAAGGCGGCGAAAAAGTAAGTAAAGGAAAATCAAATAGATTTTTCAGGTGCAAAAATAAGCAATCCCTCTTTAACAAATAAAGTTGCTAAAGAGGGATTTTTGTCCAGTTGACAAACCCTGTGCCGGGCGTTTTATACACGCCATATTGCTGTGCTGCCGTTTTCCCCCGGATGAATCTCCAGACGGACGTTGATCCTGTCCTGCAGTTCCGCCACATGAGAAATAATACCAACTAAACGACCGTTGGCCTGTAATTCTGTCAGGGCATTCAGGGCAGCATCCAGCGATTCCGGATCCAGCGTACCAAATCCTTCATCAATGAAAATAGTATCCAGACGGATCCCGCCGGTATAGGATTGCACTACGTCTGTTAAGCCCAGAGAGAGGGCCAGGGAAGCGAGAAAGGTTTCACCGCCGCTAAGGGTTTTGACAGAGCGGTCCTGGCCGGTATAGGCATCGTTGATCTCTAAATCCAGGCCACTTTTTTTGCGGGCATCGCGAATTTCATGGCTGCGTTGCAGTAAATAGCGGTTTCGTGACATAGTTCGCAAATGCTCGTTGGTTTGGAGCAGGACATCATCCAGGAAGGTTTGTAATACATAAGAAGAAAGAGATAGTTTATGGGGATTTTCACCTTTGGCATACTGGGAAAGATAGGCAGCGGATTGGTATGTTTCCTCTGCTTTTTTCTGTTTGCCTTGTAGTTCCGTCAAGGCCAGTTCCGCTTTTTTCAAATCCTGTATTTCTTTTTCCAGACGCACGGTCTGACGTAAAACCTGATCTCGTTGTTCAGAGGATGTTTTAAAAGCGGTTTCAAGTACCGTTAAATCAGGCAAAATTTGACCGGAAACTGCTGCACAGGCGCGTTTTAAACGATCTTCCGCTACAGCTTTTCGCTTCGTATAGCGAGATAAATTCTCCTGCAAAGCAGTTAATTGAGATAAATCCCGTTTGGCCAGAATAAAATCTTCCCACTTTGCGAAGGAAGAGGTAGTAAAAGCGTTTTTCAGCGCTTCCGCAGTCTTTTCCTGTTCTTTTGTCATATTGTTTAATGTGTTTTGAATAGCGATTAACTGACTTTGCGCCGCCACATCCTGCTGCTGCGCAGATTGTAATTTTTGTTGCCGTTCCTGTAAAAAACGAATGGTTTTCTGCTTTGCCTGAATTTCGGCTTGCAATTGTTTGCGATGTTCCGCTTCAATGGTAGCGGGATGGGGGTGAGTACAGGAACCGCAGACGGGACAAGGCTCCCCTTCTTTTAAGGATTGGGCTAGCCGGATCAATTCCTTATCAATAGCAGATAATCCGGCCGTTCTTACGGTTAAATCAGAAATTTTTTTATTCAGCTGCTGTGATATGTCAGTTAACGAAGTATGAAGATCGTTGGTATTTTCTTCCGGCAAGGACAAGTCCTGCAGTATGCCGGTTAATTCTCTGGTAAGTTTTTGCAAATCCGTGCGGGTTTTTTTCGAAGACTGTTCCGTGTGCTGAAAAAGCTCCTGTTGCTGCTTTACATTATTGCGGATGGAGACGGAAGCCTGATACAGGGGCATTAAAGGAAGAGCCAGTTCCGCCTGCCGAACTCTTTCGGACAGACGCTTAAATTCTTCCTTCCGGGCCGCTAAAAGCGCCAATTCTTTTTCTGCTTCCACTTTTTCCTGAAAAAGGCGGCTGATAGTTCTGGCTGCTTCCCACTTAGTGCGCGCTGAAGCAACTTCGGCCTGCAACCGGTTTAAATCCTCACTGACTGACTGCCATTGCTTTTCCGCCAGCTGAATGCGTTCCGGTAATTCTTCCGTTGTCTGACAACTGCAATTGGTCAGCCAAAACTGTTGTTGATTTTTAATTTCGTCATATTGGGCCTGCAGCAATCTGGTTTTATTTGCCAATTCTGCTTCCAGCAAGCTATAGAAACCGGTGCGGAAAATTGTTTCTAAAATCTTTTGCCGGTCTTTCGAATCCGCCGTCAGAAATTTTCGGAATTCACCTTGGGGAAGGAGAACGATCTGCGTAAATTGCTCGGCCTTAAACCCTAAAAGTTCTTCTATCGTCTTGCTGATCTCTTCCGTTTTGCTGCTGAGCAGTTCCCAGTCATTGCTATTATTTCTTTTGCTCAATACTGCTGAACCGGGCAGCTTTCGGGTTCCTTCTCCCCGTTTTTTCTTTAACTCCTGTTCCGGCTGCCGGAGGATCTTATAAATTTTTTCTCTCAGGGAAAACGTAAATTCGACTTCTGTAGGGTAATCGGTTGGGGCGTAATCGCTGCGTAATGACTTTCCGTCTCGCAGGTCGCCGCTGGCAGAACCGTATAAAGCAAAAACTATCGCATCTAATACAGTGGTTTTTCCGCTTCCGGTCGGTCCGCTGATTAAAAAGAAGTTTTTTTCTCCCAACTGAGAAAAGTCAATGATTTGTTCTTTGGCATAAGGGCCAAACGCCTGCATGCGCAATAAAAAAGGTTTCATTGGCAGCCTCCGTTCTCTACTTCCGTGATGGCCTGAGCTAAGAGGTCCCGCTGTTCTGTAGACAAAGGTCCTTCGCCGACCTGTTCAAAAAAAGCCGTCGTCAGTTCCAAATAACTTAACTTTCTTTGACTCCGTTGGGCGATGGATTCCGGTTGGTGCAATAAACGTTCGTATTGAAGATGTAAAATGTGGGGATACCGTTGCTCCAGCCGCGCTTTGGCATCTAAGATCGGCGTAGCGTCTGTTAAGGTGATTTGCAGGAAAGCTTCTTTTAGTGTGGAGTTTTCTCCTGCCATTAATTCCGCAAAGCTTCCTCTTAACTGTTTCAGATCATGGCGGGCGGTCAGAGGGACAGACTGCAGCGCCTCGACTTTATTGGCGCCTAACTCGATAATAAACACCCCTTTTTTCTGTGCTGTTTCATTGAAAGAATATTTCATCAAAGAACCGGCGTAGGCCATAGACTCCCCCCATGTCTGATGCATATGAAGATGCCCCAAAGCCGTATAGCTGAAAGGGCTGAAAAGAGCGGGGGAAACAGAAGTGGTGCCGCCGATGGCCAAGGGCCGTTCGCTGTCAGGAGAGGCTTGGGCGCCTGCTAAAAAAACGTGGGCGATTGCTATGGAACGGGCTTTTGGCGGAATCTGTGGCAGCATACAGTTGATTTGGGTGCACAGTACGTCCTCATGGGAACGAATGGCTTCGTTCCGGAAAATTGTTCGAGCTGCTAAGGGGTCACCGTAAGAAAACGGCGCAAAATATACGGGGCCATATTGATCCTGCAATACAATAGGACTCGTTGTAGCGGATAAGGGACTGGTGATAAACACATTTTCTCCGGCCAACAGTATTTGTCCAAAACCGAGTCTTGCGGGGTTGTCATGATTGCCCGCGATGAGGATCACCTTTTGCCCCGCTTCTTTTACCAGACGGCAAAGGACTTCGTCAAAAAGACGTACAGCGTCTTCCGGAGGGACACCTCTGTCATAAATATCACCGGCGATGATCACTGCCTCGGTTTTTTCTGCCTTTGTCAGTTCTATCAACTGATCCAATAGATAGCTTTGTTCTTCTGTAAGGCGTAAACCATGGAAAATGCGGCCTAAATGCCAGTCCGCAGTATGTAAAAAACGCATAACGGTCTCCTTTACTTTATCAGCGTTAAAATATCTTCAATCGTCTGCCCAATGAGTCGGTTAATAAATTGTGTTCCTGCTTATTCATCTATTATACAATACTTATATTATATATTTATTATACGTTATAACATAGCCTCAGAAAAATGAAAAAGAGCCTTTAACTGTTTTTGTTGCCTAAAATAATTTGTATATACTGTTACAATTGAAGTAAATCTTTACATAAAACAGGAAATATTATTTGAAAAAACAAAAAAGTGTTTGACAGATGGAATGGCTTTTCGTATAATACAGTCAATTTCAAAAGAAATCTGATGATGGGAAAGAGTAGGTTACGCAAGCAATGCGCAGAAAGCCGGTGGGTGATGTAAACCGGTCGTTGCCCGTAAAAGAAAATCATCCCTGAAGAGAGACGCCGAGATCAGTTAAGCGTCCACGTATTTTCCACGTTACAGGAAACGCGTATGTTAGTACGTAGTAAGGTGTCTGCAACAGTAATGTTGTGGGAAGCAGGGTGGTACCGCGGAATTATATCCGTCCCTCAATTTATGAGGGGCGGTTTTTTATTTGTCAGGAAATATTTTAAGTACAACCTTATCTCGAAAACGACAAGACGTGACAATGCTCAGGCAGAAAAAATTTGGAGGAAAAACGTATGAAACAACATTTGGCTATTTTATGCGACAATAAGCCGGGGGTCCTGACCCATGTGGCGGGATTGATTAGCCGCAGGGCAATCAACATCGAATATATCAATGCCGGCTATACGGAGGAGCCGGATGTGACCCGCATCAATATTGTGGTTTCTGTAGAGGATCAGCGTGCCTTAAATCAAGCGATTCTCCAGTTAGGTCGCTTAATTGATGTGATCAAAGTTGTGAATCTGGATGAGGCGCCTTTTATCAGTTATGAACTGGCCATGCTCAAAGTCCGAACCCGGACCCCGGAAGAATTGGCTGAAATTGCGAACCTGGCAGACCTCTTTCACGCCAAAGTGGTGGATGTGAACCCAAAATCCGTAGTGCTTCGCCTAACAGGTCAGGAAGACCACATTGAGGCAATGCTTCATATGTTGCAGGAGTATGAAATTCTGGAAATCGCCCGTACAGGGCAAATTTCCCTGTCCCGTGGTTCTACGGCAGTAAAGCAGATGTAAAAGCAAGCGAAAATCTGACATGCCTTACATTCGTCTGTGTTACTCTTACAAATGGCGGGTTGCAAATGGAAAAAAGAGATTTTTGTTTGTTGTGAATCGGTTAAAGTACAGGCGCTGCATACCTGTACATTATAAATATGACAAAAAATAATAACAAAGGAGCGTATTACTATGGCAAAGGTATATTATGATCAGGATGTGAATTGGCAGGTACTTGAGGGGAAAAAAGTTGCAGTGATCGGATACGGCAGCCAGGGGCATGCCCATGCGCTGAATCTGAAAGATAACGGGGTGGATGTTGCCGTGGGTCTGTACAAGGGGTCCAAATCGGCGGCAAAAGCGAAAGCGGACGGACTGATGGTCTTTACTGTAGCAGAAGCAGTAAAATGGGCAGATATCACTATGGTACTTATTCCGGACGAAAAACAGGCTGATGTGTATAAGAATGAGATTGGGCCGAATTTAAAACCGGACAGCGCGCTGGCCTTTGCCCATGGTTTTAACATTCATTTTCAACAGATCCAACCGCCTGCCGATGTAGATGTATTTATGGTAGCTCCCAAAGGACCGGGTCACCTGGTGCGTCGGGTCTGGCTGACAGGCTCCGGGGTTCCCGATGTGTTTGCTGTGGGGCAGGACGCCACCGGAAACTGTTTTGATCTGGCGCTGGCTTACGCAAAGGGAATCGGGGGAACCCGGGCCGGTGTGATTCAAACGACGTTCAAAGAAGAAACGGAAACTGATCTGTTTGGTGAACAGTGCGTATTGTGCGGCGGCGTCTGTGAACTGATGGAGTCCGGGTTTAATACTTTGGTGGCCGCAGGTTATCAACCGGAGATCGCTTATTTTGAGTGCTTCCATGAAATGAAGCTGATCGTAGACTTAATGTATGAGGGCGGCATGGCAAAGATGCGTCATTCTATCAGTGATACGGCAGAATATGGCGATTACCAGACCGGTAAAAAAATTATTACGGAAGAGACCCGGGCTGCTATGCGTAAAGCGCTGGAAGAAATTCAGGACGGTACTTTTGTCAAAGACTGGCTTTTGGAGAATCGGGCCGCCGGCAGGGCACATTTCCTGGCGCAACGCCGTTTGCATGCAGAAACGCAATTGGAAGAAGTGGGGCAAAAATTACGGGGCATGATGAGCTGGCTCCAGGCTCCTAAAGCAAAAACGGACGAATTAAAAAAAGTGAAGACAAAGAAAAATAAAACCCCTGTGGAAAAAGCAAAATAAGCACAGAGGAAAGTTAAATCATTTGTAAAAGAAAAGCGAAGCAGGTAAAATAATAAGTGGAGAAACAAGACCTATGAAACGAAACGGTGCGGAAATTGTAATCGAAAGTCTGAAGAAAGAAAATGTGGATGTCATTTTCGGTTATCCCGGCGGCGTTGTCCTTCCCCTGTATGATGCGTTATATCAGTCTGGTACGCCCCGCCATATTCTTACCGGACACGAACAGGGAGCTGTCCACGCAGCGGATGGTTATGCCCGGGCAACAGGGAAACCCGGCGTATGTTTTGCTACTTCCGGCCCCGGTGTTTGCAATATGGTGACCGGTATTGCGACAGCCAATATGGACTCCATTCCTTTGGTGGTGTTCAGCGGGCAGGTGTCGACTCAGGCCATTGGCAGAGATTCTTTTCAGGAAGCGGATATTACCGGTATCACTACGCCTATCACAAAACACAATTATCTGGTGAAAGATGTCAGAGAACTGCCCCGGGTAATCAAAGAAGCCTTCTTTATCGCAACTACCGGCCGCCCCGGTGTTGTTTTAGTAGACATTGCTACGGACGTATTTCGCTCTGAAACGGAATTTGTCTATCCGGAAACGGTTTCTCTGCGCGGCTATAAAGCGGATTTTACCGGCAGGGAAGCCGCGGTAGAGTCTGCCGTTGCCGCCCTGGAGCAGGCAGAAAGACCGGTCCTTATGGCTGGCGGCGGCATTGTTTCATCCAATACTTCTGACTTTATACAAAAAGTAGTAGAAGCTACAGGGATTCCAGTGGTAACCACCTTGATGGGCAAAGGGGCCGTTTCGGATCATTACGAAGCCAATTTAGGCATGGTAGGGATGCACGGATCTTATGCTTCCAATATGTCTATGACTCAGTGCGATTTACTTTTGGTGGTAGGGGCTCGTTTCAGTGACCGGGTTACCGGCGATGCAGCTAAATTTGCTCAAAATGCGGTAGTCGTCCATTTTGAGGTAGATCCGGTGGAAGTGGATAAAATAATCAGCGCAACGATTCCCGTGGCAGGCGATCTGCGTTGGTCTTTACCCTTATTTACAGAAAAACTTCTTGCCAGTAAAACCGATTTCAAAACGAAGTTTGCCCCTTGGCGGGAACAGCTGCTCGGAATCAAAGCGGAACATCCCTTTTTCTCCCGGCGGCTGCCGGAGACGATTTCTCCGGAACTCCTTTATAAAACTGTGGTGCAATATGCCGATGAGAATGCGATAGTCGCTACTGACGTAGGACAACATCAGATGTGGACTGCGCAATTTTACGATGTGGCGAAACCCCGTCATTTTCTTTCCAGCGGCGGTTTGGGCACTATGGGATATGGCTTGCCGGCAGCTCTCGGCGCCAAGGTTGGCTGCCCGGACAGTCAGGTTATTCTATTCACCGGAGACGGGAGTATCATGATGTGCTGCCAGGAATTTGCGACCCTCCATCGTTATGGAATCCCTGTCAAGGTATTTGTTCTCCATAATAATGTGTTGGGCATGGTAAATCAATGGCAACGGTTATTCTATGGGGGGCGGGAAAGTGAATCTGTGGTGAAAGAACTGGTTAAATTCCCTGCTTTGAGCAGTTCGATGGGTGTGCAGGGTGTTACGGTCAAGGATCCGAAAAAGTTGGAAGCGGTCGTTCAGGAGGCGTTGGCGGCAAAAGATTCCCGTTTGGTAGACGTGTATATTCCGGAAGATGAAAATGTGTTTCCCATGGTGCCGGGAGGCGCTCGCCTGGATCAGATGATCTTACAGGATACGCTGGATTAAAAAGCGGATTTCCGAGTCAGGAGGCAGAATGAAACTAAAAATTATTACTGTCTTATTGTTGGCAGGAATGTTCTTGGCGTTGAGTTGTGTGTCAGATTTTAACTCCGCAGGTCGGAATAAGCAAGCGGGTCGTACTTCTGCGGCCGGAGCAGAAGCTTCGCCCGGCATTTGGCGTGTTGTTTTTGACTATAACATGTTTTCCGGCAATCAATATCTTCTTAATGCTACGATTACAGATTTTACGGAAGAGGGGGCGAAGGTGGAAATAAAAAAACATAAGGGCCCACTAAATTATTACGGTAAAGAAAAAATCGGTATATTTTTGCTTGATCGTCGGAAAAAGGAGCAATTTCTGGCTATTTTATCCCGGTATCCGATCCGGAAATACGCAGGACTACCTTCTTCCGGTGCCGGATATGCTCCTTCCCGAAGTCTTTATGTAGCAGAAGGCTCAGAGAAATATTATGTTTTGCCCATGGCTAAATTTCCTAAAACCATACCTCCGGAAGAAGACATTATGTATTTTGAATTGTTTAATTTCTTTAATAATTTGATTTATGATGCGCCCGGCTGGGAAGAAGTACGTACAGAGAATCTGGAGGATCCGAGAAATAATCCTGCTTATGGGGAGCGGATGGTAAATCAGTATGGGAAAGTGGTCCGTCTGGTCCCGGGGACAGGGACGGTCACTAAAGATGGGCGTGGAGCGCAAATCGATTATCAGGGGAAACAATGGTGGGTAGAGGAAAATTTTGTCGGAACTTATATGATGACAGAACAAGACCGTAGCGACTCAAAAGGATTAAATCCGGTTCCGGAAGTCTCGTTAGTTGTAAGTGAAGATGGAACGGTTTTGTTTACAGAGAATGGTGAACAGAGATCAGGATGTTTGCTGCAGACTCGCTGCTATCTGGAAGATATCCCTTTGGGTGGTTTTGATGAAATAGGGGGCTTGCTCGTAAGCCCCTGTTATCAAGATAATTATGGCAGGATCCGTCTTTACAGGAAGATGCGCCCTCATCCGGAGCCGCAATTTCCGTCTTTGTCTGTATACCTCACTAAACAGTAATCATGGAGAAATAAAAAACGGTCTTACGGAGAATCCGCAAGACCGTAATTTATTATTGGAGCCACTTATAGGATTTGAACCTACGACCCTCTCATTACGAATTTCATTTATTCAGCACAATTAAAAATTATAACACAAATAACACAATATATGCTGTTTCTGGGAAGCCATTAGCACAATAAGAGCAAGTGATTACTTAGAAATTAACTTTAATGGCTACGTTTTTGGATATTCCAAAACCATATTTTTTTTTGCATAAATTGCGAAATTAATTGCAAAAATATGAGCCTTCATCAACAAAAGTGGGTGAACAACACCAAACAAAAACTTTTATAAGATGTCGCTATACATGCTTAGCTTTTCCCAGGCAATTTAATCGTCAAACCTCCACAACGCAGCATTATCATTGAAAATAGATTATCGATATTCCTGAACCCATACGACATACGTATAGATAGCTTTATTTTGTTATTAATCGCTTCTGATAAAGTTCGTATAATGGTGTAAATTCAAAAATCAAAATGAGTCATCTGCTCAACCTTCTGGTATACTGTAGATTACCACACCAACATAATACTGGAGGTAAGCAAAATGGCTCAGCTCAATATTACACTAAATCAGGAAGAAATTCTACAGTTACTTGCACAAGATCGTAATGAAGCTTTCAAAAGCCTATGGCAAAACGCTTTGCAGTACCAGTATATCTAAATCGGCGGTATCCAGCCTTTGTAAAGAGCTTGACAAGGAAGTCAAAACATTTCGAAATCGGGCTCTTACCGAGTACTACCCTTTTGTGACGGTGGATGCAACCTACTTCAAAGTACGGGAGACCAAATCCGGAATATTTTGGACAAGACAGCGAAGAAATACCAATCGGGTTTGCAGACCGAGTTACAAGAGATGTTCCACAGTGCTACCATGGAGAAGGTCAGAGCCAGACGGGATGCCATCCTTGCAGACTACAGCGATGTAGCAGAAGAGGCCATGCGTTGTTTGGAAGAGGGGTTTGAAAGTGCGATGATTGTGATGCACTTAGATGAATACCTTCGCCGGTATTACCGTACTTCAAACCACCTGGAACGTCTGAACAAAGAATTGAAACGTCGTTCTAAAGTAATTAGTATTTTCCCCAACGGGGACTCGGCGATTCGTCTTATGAGCTCTGTATTGGTGGAGCACCACAACGCCTGTCAGGCAAAGAGAAAGATATTTAGCCCGGAAAATTACCAGAAACTAATGAATTCGGGAACCAGGCTTACACTGATTCATGTAGCGCAACAACAGCGCCAACTGCTGGTTGCATAATAAATTCTATACCGGAAGGGAATTTACACACAAATTTGGACTTGACTAATCTATCTGCAATGATGTTTCTTGTGGTATAATAACAACAAATAAGAGTCTGTTTCAAATAAGAGGATTATGCAAATGAAGATGGAGATTGATTCTTATTTAATTTTAACAGGAGTTACAAGGAGTGATTTGTGATGGAAAAAAGTGTTACTAAAGCTTTATTGATGACTGCTTTAATAACTAACTCATTGGTAGTTGGGGCTGTCACTGTTTTTGCAGAAGAGAGTTTAACCGAATATACTCTTGATACTATGGTGGTTACTGCGACAAGAACAGAAAAACGAGATGTTGATGTACCTGCTAGTACAGAGATTATAACTTATGAAGATATAGTAGATAGCGGATCTGTTAATGCTATGGAGGCTGTATCTAAAATGTTAGGTGTTGATTATAACACTTATTTGCCTGGTGGTTCAGCTCAAACTTCGATGACAAATGAGATCAATGTACGTGGATTTAGCTATGGTACTTTGATTTTAGTGAACGGTAATCCTATAAATTTGAATAATACATATGTTATTGATGCTATTCCGGCGGAAGCTATTGAACGCATTGAAGTAGTTAAGGGCGGAGGCTCTGTATTATATGGATCTGAAGCTCAGAGTGGCGTAATTAATATTATTACGAAGAAAAAGATATCCAATAAAGTAAGAGCTGGTTTTGGCAATTATAAACAGCAGCAATATAACGTAGCTGTTGGCGATGATAAGTTGAAGATTAATTACGATTTGAAAAAATGGGGATATGTTAAAGAAGCAAGATATACGGCAGCTAACACCTATACAAACTTAAAAGAAAGTTCAAATGAAAATATCGGGATTGGTTATAATTTTAATGATCAGCTGAGCTTTGAATATAATCATCTAGATACAGAAGTTTCTTATGAGTCGCTAAAAAAAGGTCGTTTAAACAGCTTTACTGATTCTTCGAACAAACAGGATTTAATTCAATTAAACTATAATGGAAATAAGACAAAAAGCCATGCTTGGTTTAATAAGACTAAATTAGATTATGCTGGTTCCAATGCAAGAAATCTGTTTGAAAATGAATCTTTCGGTGCTGATTTACAACAGAATATTGAATTAAATGATAAATCTCTATTGACTGTAGGTGGTGTTTACAAGAGAGAAGTGTATAATTCCAAGCTGAAAAGAGGGAAGCCTGGCATAGGTAAAAAAGCCAGAAATCAAATGGGATTATTTGCACAATTGGATTATAAATTTAATGATAAGGACAATGTAATTATCGGTGGAAGAGGTACTTGGACATCTAGTGAAAGCAACGGACAAAGTTATGATAATTTTAGTACTTCTGCACAATATATACATAAATTTAATCAAGATAAAAGTTTTTATATTAGTGTTGCGGAATCTTTTGTTATGCCCTCATTCAAACAAATGTTTCCCTCTAGTTGGGTTGAGACAAAACCTAATCCTGACTTAAAACCACAAGAAGGTATTAACTATGAGATGGGTTATAAAGAGATTTCCGGTAATCATGCTTGGAAAGTTGCTTTATTCCATATGGATGTTAAGGACAATATTAGTGCTACGTTGAACAAAGATGATACATATGAATATAATAATCAGGATTTTAAAAATACTGGTTTTGAAGCAAGCTTACGGGTAGATGCATCAGAAAAATTTGACTATGATTTAGGCTTATTAGTTCACAACCCTAAATATAAATGGGACACTGATATTAGAAATGGTTGGCATAATAAATTTGGTAAATATCAAATTACTGGTGGAGTAGGATATAAGATTGATAAGTTTAAAGCCAAATTAACCGGTAGTTATATCGGTGATAGATATTCTAGTCCTTCAACAATGTCTTACTCATACAAGCTGAAACCATATTTCTTGACTTCTTTAACAGCAACTTATTCGCCTGACAAGAATAGTGAAGTTTCTTTATTGATTAACAATTTGTTAAACAGAAGTGATATTCTTTCTTATTCTAATAAAGTGGGCTTTGGTAGTCTGTATACTCCTACTAATTTTATGCTTAGTTATACATACAGATTCTAAATGATATCTATACAGAGATTGATGCATCTTTTAAATAGAAATTTATAAGTGCAATAATGCTTACTTACAAATATGTTATAGGAGGATTTGCTTATATGAAATTAAACAAGAAACTCACAATTGTTATAGGAACTATTTTGCTTTGCGGCGCGACTGCTGTTGGCAGTGCTCATACGTTATGGGTGAATTGTACTGATTATAATCTCAATTTTAATGAAAAAACGGCTACTAAAACTAAAATCTATATGGGATGGGGACATCATTTCCCTGTAGATAGTTTTGTTAAGGCTGACGATTTTACTGATATTACGTTGTTGACACCATCTAAAAATAAAGAGAAAGTAAAATTGGAAACCACCGGGTTCGCAGCAAAGCAAATAGAGTTAAAAGAAAAGGGATTGTACGTTGTAGCTGTAACAAGAAAGGATGCGTACAATACATCCTATCTGGACAATGGTAAGTTAAAGGCAATAAAAGGAACCAAGGAAGGTTTAAAGAATATTGTCAGCAGTACATATTCACAACAATTTGCAAAATCCTTGATTAATGTTGGCAAAGGTGAAGCAAAAAATCTATCTTATATTTTTGGTCAAAAATTGGAAATTATTCCTTTGACTAATCCGTATGAAATTACCAATAATTGTGGTGCTGTAATGAAGTTTTTGGTTTTGTTCAACGGTAAACCGGTGCAACACAAAAAGGTTTTCGCAATGTATGAAGGTTATTCAAACTATGATGCTGCTTCATGTACTGCATCTACCAATGCTAAAGGTATTGCGGAAATACGTATAGATCGTTGGGGAACTTGGGTAGTAAAAACTAAATTAGAGTTACCGGCTACTGAAGAATTTTCTGAAAAAGTTAATCAAGAGAATTATTTTGCATCATTAACTTTTTATGTTCCTTAAAGTTATACAAAACCTATTACCTGTAACAGGTTTTGTATATTATCTTGAAATTCAAATAAATATAAGGGATGGCTTTGTCACTTATATAACATAAGTAGAGTTCATAGGCTGTTTCATTTCAAACGAATGGCTCCCGGAAGGCTTAAAGCACTTCTGAGAGCCGTTCTGTATCATCATCATTCGTAATATACACATTCAAATCCTTTAGCTTTTTAATTATATCTATATACCGTAAATTGCAATAAGAAGTTGCACACTTTTTATAAAATCCTTCGGGCCGCATGAATGAGATCCAATTCTTTTTCAAAGAGCTCATTCGGTGAAGGTATGAAAAAAAGTCTGTAAAATCAAAGTAGGTCTTCTATGATAAACTAAAAGCATAGGAGGCCTAATTATTATGGCAAGAAAAGAGAAACAACCCATCCACAAAGTACAGGTGACGGAAGGAAAACGAAATATTATCCGCCAACTTCTCCAAGAGTATGAGACAGAAAGCGCGGAAGATATTCAAAATGCCCTTAAAGACTTGTTAGGTGGCACCATTAAGGAAATGATGGAAGCGGAGATGGATGCTCACTTGGGGTATCACGAATTGGAACGGTTCCGACACAGAGGACTATCGAAACGGCTATAAGCCCAAGCAGGTGCATACGAGCTATGGTAGCATAAGTATTGATGTGCCGCAGGATCGTCAACCCAGTTTTGCCCCAAAACCGTCCGTAAAAGGCAAAAAGATATTTCTTCCATCGACCAAAAGATCATCAGTATGTATGCCAAAGGAATGACGACGCGTCAGATATCGGACACCTTGCAGGATATCTATGGTTTTGAAGCGTCCGAAGGCTTCATTTCAGATGTAACGGACAAAATCCTTTCCCAGATTGAAGAATGGCAGAATCGTCCGTTAGAATAAGTGTATCCGGTGATTTTCATTGATGCAATCCATTACTCCGTCCGGGATGAGGGGGTCATACGGAAACTGGCGGCGTATGTCATGCTGGGGATCAGCGTAGAAGGAAGAAAAAAGTGTCAACCATCCAGGTCGGCGAGAATGAAAGCGCCAAATACTGGTTATCTGTTTTAAACGAGTTGAAAAATCGAGGGGGAAAGGATATTTTTGTAATTTGTGCCGATGGGCTTACAGGAATCAAGGAGGCAATCACCCCTTCCTTCCCCCAGACAGAATACCAACGCTGTCTGGTACATCAGGTACGTAACACATTAAAATATGTGGCGGACAAAGACCGGAAACTGTTTGCTGCGGATTTAAAGACGATCTACCATGCTCCTACGGAACAAAAAGGAGCGGAGGCGCTGGATCGAGTGACAGAAAAATGGAATGAAAAATATCCCAATGCCATGAAAAGTTGGTATAAAAATTGGGACGCACTGACGCCCATATTTAAATTTTCTCCGGATGTGCGTACGGTGATTTATACTACGAATGCCATAGAAAGTCTGAATTCTACTTACCGTAAATTAAATCGACAACGTAGTGTGTTCCCCAGTAGTACCACCTTGTTGAAAGCCCTGTATTTGGCCACATTTGAAGCTACGAAAAAATGGAGTATTCCGTTGAAGAACTGGGGGGGAAATTTACGGGGAACTGTCGATTATGTATGAAGGGAGACTCCCCGAATAGCGGTTAAAAATACACGTCTGAAACCAGCGGAAAATCCGCTGGCTCTTGACGTGCCCAAAAGAATCCTGTATAAGTAAACTAAGTTAAAGTAACTAAAAAATAGGTATTTGTTACTACCGAATTATTATAGAAGACCGGATTTACAGAAAGACTTTCACAGTTCCTGTTAAAATGGTAGTAGGTCAAAAGGTAGGAACTTTTGACCTACTACCATTTTAGTATAAGAAAAATTGTATTTTCATGATTGAATTCTTCCTTTAAAACTACGGAAGTTTGTTATTACTAATGATTTACTCCAGCTTTTCTACTGAAAATTTTGCTCAGATAATAGAATTTTTATTGTGTTAACAAATGGATAATAAAATAAATTCTTTTACTGAGATTGAAAATGGATGGGCCTAATCTATTGTATATGACAGTTAAATAAAACAAAAAACGGTCTTATGAAAATTTCATAAGACCGCAATTCATCATTGGAGCCACTTATAGGATTTGAACCTACGACCCTCTCATTACGAATGAGATGCTCTGCCAGCTGAGCTAAAGTGGCGATTAAACGACCATGACAGACATGGTACTATAATATTATCTATGTTTTTGGTGATTTCGTCAAGTCCTTCTTTGTTTTTCCCGGTGGTGATGTAAAAGGCAACGCCAATTTAATCGGTATAAAAGCGCTTAAATGTTCTTTTTCTTTGTATCTTCTTCACTTGTGCTTTCTATCCATTGTTGCAGAATCGGGGCGGCATATCTTCCTAATTCTTCATAAGTAGCTGCGGTAGGGTGTACGCCGTCCCAAATAAAATACCGGTTGCGGGGCGACAGTGGGCCGAACATCGGTTCAAAATCCAGCAAAAAGCAGGAGTCTGAAAAATTTTTCAGCATGGCTTCCCGTAGCCGTTGAATCAGGGGATTTAACTCGGATGCAGCACAATACCAGGGCAATACCAGACAAAATGGACGGTTTGCCATAGTGGAAAAATGTTGTACTTTTTTGATTTGTTCTAAAGAAAAAGAAAGGGGACAACCCTGAATGATGTCATTCATCCCTCCTTCAAACAGGATATGAGTGATTTGGGAATCAGGGAAGCGCCGGGTTAGGCGGTCTGCAATATCATCGCAGCATTCGCCGCAGCAGCCGTGATTCAGCATAGGCATGCCGATAATAGTTTCTACGCACGCGACCCAACTGTTTTCTTCGGTAAAGGGAAAGCCCTGGATCAAGGAGTCGCCGAAGCATGCAATTTTGCTCATAACAGCACCGTCTCTTTCAAAGTAAAGCGTTGATAGAACTTATATTTGAGGAAGCCCATAAAAATGCAAGTGACGTACTTAAGAAAATAAGTGGGCAAGAAAAATTAAGCCTGTGACGCCGGTAAAATATTTCCCGGGAAAAGTTTTGTTTTATTGTACACTTTATGTGGCCAGGGCGCAAGAAAATAATCCTGAAGGTGAAATAATAAATTCCTTTTTATGCTGCTTTATAGTAAAAAATAGAAATATAATTATTTAAGTAATTGTTTGTTGCCTTAATACAGATTTTATAATATAATGAAATGCGTTATTAATAAAAAATAATAAAAGTTTATTGTGAAAAGACTTTTGTTTAAAAAATGGGGGATTTTTGCGTGGGAGAGACGAAATCGAGAAATAATTTTACCGGTACATTAGGTTTTGTTATGGCGGCGGCCGGCAGCGCCATCGGGTTAGGAAACATCTGGCGGTTTCCCTTTTTAGCAGCAAGGGACGGGGGTGGCCTGTTTTTGGCAGTGTATCTTTTATTGGTAGCAACTTTTGGCTACACGTTGCTTTCTTCAGAGATTGCTATTGGGCGTAAAACAAGGCAAGGCCCTTTGACAGCTTATTCCCGTTTGGATAAACGCGGTAGTTTAATTGGCATTTTAGCTTGTATCGTACCTGTTTTGATTTTACCTTATTATTGTGTAATCGGCGGCTGGGTATTGAAATATTTAGCTGCTTTTGCCAGTGGTGCGGGAGTCATGGCGGCAGGAGATAAATATTTTACCGGCTTTATTACGAGTACATGGGAACCGATTTTATGGTTTGGCATATTTATGGCCGCCGTTCTTTTTGTGATTTATATGGGCGTAGAAAAAGGTATTGAAAAATATTCCAAGGTGCTGATGCCGGTATTTTTTGTTTTGGTTATCGGAGTATCTCTCTATTCTTTGACATTGAGTTATACGGATGCTAACGGTGTTACCCGCACGGGTTGGGAAGGCTTCCTGATTTTTACGATCCCTGATTTTACCGGACTGACGCTGAGTAAATTCCTTAATGTGCTGATGGATGCGATGGGACAACTGTTTTATTCCATTTCTGTGGCCATGGGTATTATGGTGGCGTATGGTTCTTATGCAAAAGAGGATACGGATTTAGGTAAGTCTATTAATCAAATTGAATTCTTTGATACACTGGCCGCATTTTTGGCCGGCACTATGATCATTCCCGCCGTCTTCACTTTTATGGGGCGGGAGGGGATGTCGGCTGGGCCGGCGTTGATGTTTATTTCTCTCCCCAAAGTATTTAACGCTATGGGTGGAGCTGCCGGTATGATCATTGGACTGGTATTTTTTCTTATGGTATTTTTTGCCGCGCTGACTTCTGCGATCTCTGTGCAGGAGGCGATTGTGGCCAGCTTTATGGACCGTTTTAGTTGGAGCCGTACAAAAACCACTTTTCTGATCGGGCTGTACGCGATTATCGGCGGCATTATCGTGTGCCTGGGTTATAACATTTTTTATTTTGAAATGCCTTTGCCTAATGGTGCGGTAGCGCAGATCCTAGATTTGATGGATTATATCAGCAATGTGGTTATGATGCCATTGGTAGCGATAGGAGAATGCCTGCTTATCGGCTGGTTTGTTGGTCCGGACTGGGTGATTAATGAAATTGAGCGGGGAAAATATAAATTCAGTCGGAAAAATATGTATGTTATTATGGTAAAATATATTACACCGGTTTTATTGTTTGTTTTATTCCTGCAGGCTTTTGGCGTATTTAATTAATGCGCTTTACGGCTATGTAAGAAGAAGTTGAGGTTTGTATGATGGAAAAAACGCAACTCGGACAGGATAAAAACGACCTTCAGGGCATTCGGCCCGAGGAAAAGAAGTATTTGGATCGTAAGGCGCAGGAGCTTCTGGAAGAAAAAGAGGCAGAGTCCAGAATGCGTACCTATCTTGGCCCTATGAGCAAGATTTTAACGGCATTGCTTTGCTTATGGACTGTTTTTCAACTGTACTTCACTACGATCGGGGCGGTCAGCGCCATTAATTTGCGTGCGTTCCATTGTATTTTTCTGTTGCTGTTTACTTTTTTGCTTTTTCCCGGCTATAAATCAGAAAAGCGGCTTCGCAGCTTGCCTCCCTGGCAGGATATTTTGTTAATTTTGCTGGGAACGGGATCCTTTGGTTATTTGATTGCCAATTTTACCCGCATTGCGCAAACGGGCGGCCGGGTCACGAATTTTGAAATAGGGATTGCGGCAGTGGCCTTGTTGGTGGTGTTTGAGGCGGCACGCAGGGCTTCCGGTAATCTGGCCATCTTAGCTTTACTTTTCTTAGGTTATAATTGGTTTGGCGAATTTTTGCCGGGGCTTTTGGGGCACAATGGTTTTACTTTAAAACGTGTGCTGGTGACGCAGTTTTGGGGGACACAGGGGCTTTTAGGGACCGGTATCGGCGTGTCTGCTACGTATATCTTCCTTTTTGTCGTATTCGGTGCCTTTTTAAAGCATAGCGGTTTTTCAAAATTTATTAATGATTTTTCTTTAACATTAGTAGGTCAGACACCCGGCGGACCGGCTAAAGTGGCAGTAGTAGCCTCGGCTCTTATGGGTATGATCAACGGTTCGGCGATTGCTAATGTGGCTACCACGGGAACTATTACGATCCCGCTTATGAAGCGGACCGGCTATAAGAAAGAGTTTGCCGGAGCGGTAGAGGCGGTGGCGTCTACCGGCGGACAGTTTTGTCCGCCGATCATGGGTGCGGTTGGTTTCGTTATGGCCGAGTTTTTGAACTTGAGCTATACGAAGGTCATGCTGGCTTCTATTGTACCTGCTTTTTTATATTATCTGGGGCTTTTAATGGCAGTCCATTTTGAGGCCAAACGTTTGGGCCTATCGGGTCTTGCCAAAGAGAATATTCCGGATGCCATGAAAGTGGTGCGGGAGCAAGGTCATTTGGTGTTGCCATTGGCTGCGCTGATTACGCTGATGTTTATTGGTTATACGCCGTTATACTCCGCTGTAATTTCGATTTTTATTACCATCGCGGCCAGCTGGCTGCGTAAAGATACCCGGATGACGGGGGCCAAGATTATTGCGGCCATGGTGGAAGGATCTAAAGGGGCCATTTCTGTCGGAGTGTGCTGTGTCATCATCGGTGTGATTATCGGGACGGTGACCTTGACCAGTATGGGTCTGAACATGGGGTATCTTATCCTGAATGTGATCAACAACGATAATATTTATATTACCGGTTTTTTGGTCATGGTGATGTCCACTGTTTTGGGGATGGGCGTGCCCGGCGTAGCGGCTTATGTAATTGTGCAGGCCGTAGCTGTGCCGGTTTTAATCAAGGCCGGTGTGCTGCCGTTGATTGCGCACTTGTTTTGTTTGATTTATGCCTGCCTGTCGAATATTACGCCTCCGGTTGCCATGAGCGCTTATGTGGCCGCCGGAATTGCCGGTTCTGATCAGACGAAAACGGGACTCTGGGCAGTACGCCTGGGATTAGTCGGTTTTATTATTCCCTTTTTCTTTTTAAATAACCCGGTGCTGTTAGTGGGGGTCGACCCGCAGGCATCTTTTTCATCCAGTTTGTGGGCCATAGTTACCGCTTCCGTAGGGACGGTGGTATTGGTCGCAGGTTTAGAAGGATGGCTTTTACAACGCTGTAATGTTTTGGAACGTATCGTCTTGATTGCAGCGGCCCCTGCCATGTTGTACCCCGGCGCCTTATCGGATTTTGCCGGACTGATTTGTCTCCTGGCAGTAGGGATCACTCAGTTTATCCGCCGGCGTAAAAACTGAACGCCCGGCAAAAAAATATTTTTTAAGGGGGTATAATGCAATGAAAAAAAGTTGGAAGCGTATTTTAAGTGCGGCGTTGGCTGCTGTTCTCATGGTTTCTGCCGTAGCCGGCTGCGGCGGAGAAAAGAAAGCGGAGACACCTAAGCCGGCCGCAACGACCGGTGAAAAGGTGAAAATCAATTTTCCGACAGCTTCTGCTTCGGGCGCATTGTACGCGGTGGGGGCGGCAATCACGAATACCTGGAATAAAACGGTGCCCGGTATCAGTGCATCCAGCCAGGCTTCGGCCGGTGGAATCGCTAATTTGAATATGGTGGCCGAAGGCGAAGCGCAGGTTTCCATTGCGATCAGCAGCAATGCTTATCAGTGCCTTAATGGAACTGACAGCTTTAAGGATCACGGTTATAAAGATTTGAAAGCGATTGCAGGCTTATATTTGAATCCGAATCAGGTCGTTGTGACGAATAAATCGGGCATTACTTCTCTGGAAGGGGTAAAAGAGAAACACTTTGCGGTTGCTTCTGCCGGTTCTTCTGTGTATAACGAATGCATGGTACATTTTACCGCAGCGGGTCTGAAATTTCCGGATGAGATGAAAGCGGAATATATTAATTTTGGCGGCGCGGCAGATATGCTGCAAAATGGCACGCTTGATGGTGCCTGGATCATGTCCGGTGCGCCTGCTTCTGCGGTATCCCAGGCTTTGACGGCAAATTGCCGGTTGTTGAATATCAGCGACGATGTCATCAAGAAATTGCAGGAACAATATCCCTGGTATGTCAAATATACAATTCCGGCCGGAACCTATCCCAACCAAAAAGAGGCAGTGAACACTTCCGCTATTAAAATGGTGATGTTCTGCCGGGGCGATTTGAAAGAAGATACTGTATATCAGCTGACGAAATCTTTCTGGACCAATATTGAAGAACTGGGCAAATCCCAGAAAAACCTGAAAGGCCTTAAACCGGAAGATGCGGTAAAAGATATTGCTAAACTGCCCTTGCATCCGGGCGCGGTAAAATATTACAAAGAAATCGGCGTGCTGAAATAAAACTCGCGAACAGGACAACGAAAGCCCGGGTACAATGTTGTATCCGGGCGTTTTAAAAGAGGTGATACTATGTCGGAGGACTGGCGTTTTAAAGGCATAAGCCTGGCTGCCGCAGGCTCCGTTTTGTGGGGCGCTTCCGGCATTGCGGGGCAATACATTCTGGTGGAAAGGGGTATTTCACCGGAGTGGCTCACTTGTACACGCCTCATCTGTGCGGGGGCAATACTTTTATTGATTGATTGGTTGTTTTCCGGACAAAGCATCTTTTCTATCTGGAAAGCGGCAGAAGACCGTTGGTCCTTGCTTGCGTTTGCCTTGTTGGGTATGTTGGGAACGCAATATACTTATTTTGCTGCTATAAAGTTTAGTAATGCAGCGGTAGCTACCATATTACAATACCTGATGCCGGTTATTATTGTGGGTTGGCTCTGTGTCTCAGAGGGTCGCTTGCCTTATCGGCGCGAGATATTCTGTGCCGTTTTTGCTGTTCTGGGTACTGTTCTTTTGGTAACCGGCGGTAATTGGGGGCATTTGTCGATTCCTGCTGCAGCCCTGTGTTGGGGCCTTTTATCTGCCTTTTGCGCTTCTTTTTACACCGTGCAGCCGGTACGAATGATTGCCAAGTGGCGCGCGTCTTTAGTCGTGGGTTGGGGAATGCTGGCCGGCGGAATTTGTTTCCTGCCCTTTGCGCAGCCCTGGGCTTATACAGTTCCCTGGGATATTGACTTGGCGCTAAGCTACGCATTTGTTATTTTATTAGGTACGGTCTTTTCTTTTTGGGCCTATATTGCCAGCGTAAAGTATATCAGGCCGGCGGAGACCAGCATTATTGGCGCTTTGGAGCCTCTGTCCTCCATTCTTTTTTCATTCCTGGTTTTCCACATGGCCTTTGGGGCGGTGGAACTGATAGGGATGTTTTTAATTATTCTGGCTGTTTATATCGTTTCTCGCCCCTGAATTTGAAGGAGAGCCGTAAGTGAATAAAGGAACTTCCGTGCCTTTTCGCTACAGTATCCGGCGGCGGCTCTGGGGAAGATAGGGGGCTTGGTTACATGCTTTATTAATTAAACGTTTAATTAATAAATAAGTTAGGCCAGGCAGGAATTAACGGAACCTTGTATTTTTGAATGTACCTTTACGCATCATATATAGGTGATTCAAGGGTATCTTCTAACGTGGCAGCTTATCATTCATTATTTATCATTTATGAAACAGGGACTACGAAGCAGGTACCGTGAAACAGGGTACCATGTGCAAAATGAAACCGCCCGTTTTCACGGGCGGTGACGATTCTTTAAACTATAGGTTGATACTCTGGCTCATAACAGCTTTTCAATATCTGCACCAATGGTTGCGGGCAGAGTCGTGGGCTCAAAACGTTTTACGATATTTCCGTCCCGATCGATCAGGAACTTAGTGAAGTTCCATTTGATCCCATCGCCCACAAGGTATTCAGGCAGTTTTGTTTTTAAAAGGTTCATTAATGGTGCGGTAATGGGATGTTTTTCATCAAATCCTTCGAATTTGGTTTGCTCGGTCAGATATTTAAATAAAGGCTGCGCTGTTTCACCGCGGACATCGCCTTTTCCGAATATGCGGAAGGTTACGCCATAGTTAAAGCGGCAGAACTGCTCGATTTCCTCATTGGTGCCGGGATCTTGTTCGGCAAATTGATTGCAGGGGAAACCTAAAATTTCTAACCCTTTGTCTTTATATTTTACATATAATTCCTGTAAATCTTTAAATTGAGGTGTAAAGCCACACTTGCTGGCCGTGTTCACGATCAGCAGGACCTTTCCCTTATACTCGGCTAACGTTGTTTCCTGGCCATCGCCGGTTTTGACCTTAAAATCATAAATACTCATTTTTCAGCTCCTTTTCCAACACGTTTCCACAGGGTACGGTAAATTTACATTATAAACCTAATAACGCGTCCAATTTTGCTTTATCAAAGCTTACGACAAAATCCTTGCCGTTTGCCGTTGTAACAGGAACGACCAGGTCGCCGGAAATTTTCAGGCACTCATCTCTGTCAGCTTCGCTTAATTCGATATTGTGTTCTTCGTAAGCTACATTTTTCGATTTTAAATATTTTTTTACTTTGTCACACCAGGGGCAGGTCGTGATTGAATAAACTTTTACCATAATTTTTTCCTCCTTATTTACTAAAAAGATAGGGTAAATCAAACTCCCAAAGTAGGGGGCATTAACACAATTTTTCAGCTTTCTTTCAGCTTGACTAAATACTGCTCGGCTAAAAGCGCGGCAGTTGTTCCATCTGCGGCAGCCGTAGTAAGTTGCCGAATTGCCTTGATTCTGACATCGCCTGCAGCGAATACGCCCGGAAGATTTGTTTTACAATCCTCACCGGCGATAATGCGTCCATTTTCATCCATATCCAATTGATCTTTAAACAGGCTTGTGTTAGGGATGACGCCGATATTGACAAAAATGCCGTCTACCGGGATTTCTTTTTCGGTACCGGTTGTTTTATCCAAAATTACTGCTGACTGTAAGGCTCCCTCACCGTGCAGTGCTTTGATTTCCGTATTCAGCATGATCGTAGCACTGGGGTTTTGTTTTAAGCGGTTTTGCGAGACAATGTCCGCCCTTAATTCCGAACGATGGATTAGCAGCAGTTTATCGGTATATTTTGTCAGGAATAAAGCTGCATCCACTGCAGCGTTACCGCCGCCCATCACCGCGATAATTTTATCCTGATACATGTGCCCATCGCACAATTCACAGTAATGTACGCCTTTGCCGGCGTATTTTGCTTCTTCCGGCAACGGGAGTTTGCGGCGGTTCATGCCGGAAGCTACGATTACCGCGTCGGCTTCGTAGAGATAACTTTCCGTTTCGATAATTTTGGGAGATTTTGTCAAATCTACTTTCAAGATGGGGTCGAACTCGTCAACCTCCGCACCGAAGTGTTCAGCCTGCTGTTGCACCGTGGCAATTAAATCGCTTCCCTTTACTACTATATACCCCGGATAATTTTCAATACCCGTAGCGTTGGCTATCTGACCGCCGACTAACGCATTCTCTAAAACCAATACAGAAAGGTTCATCCGTCCGGCATAAAGAGCGGCGGTTAATCCTGCCATACCGGCGCCGATAATTATCATGTCCTTCTTTATTACTTCTTTGCCCATCGTTATCACTTCCTTTTAAAAGATTTTGAAAAATTAAATTTGACAAAATCTATTTTCCTGATAATCATAGCAAGAAAGAGTTTTTTTGTCAAGAAGAAATCACTTCGCCGGACCATTTTTATCTGTGCTCCAATATATCCATGAATTTATAGAGGGCATCATATAAAGCCTTTCTTTCCTCTTTGCTCATTTTTTCAGCGGAAGATGAGTCCATGCAGCAAGCCATTTGTTGCGGGATATGTTCTGCTTGTTTTTTTAATGCTTTTCCGCTCTCAGAAAGGTTAAGGATCACGATTCTCTCATCTTCCGTTGATCGGGTGCGGGAAATGTAACCTGCAGTTTCAAGCTTTTTTAAAACTGGGGTCAACGTTCCGGAATCAAGGCGCAGTCGATGTCCCAACTCTTTTATAGAAATCGTGTTTTCTTCCCACATGACCATCATAGCAATATATTGTGTGTAAGTGAGACCGATTTTGTCTAAAAAAGGTCTGTAGACGTTTACCACCTGGCGGGCACAGGCATAGAGCGGAAAACAAAGTTGATTTTTCAGGCGCAGCGGGTCTTTTTTATCCATAATATAAAAACTCCTTGAAATACTTAAGTATACTTCGGCATATACTAGTGACACATATCACTGACATATACCACTGCTATATATCGTTATTTTTCAAACGACAAGTAATCTTTAAGGTTAATTACATTTTAAATCAAAAAAAGGTTTTATACAATTAAATTTTAGATGTATTTTTTGTTTAACAGGTTGACAATTTTTTAATATGTGGATAAAATAAGTATAAATCATACAGAAAAACTATGAATTGATGCACGAAAAAACAAAAGCAAAGGTTTAAAAAAATAATCGTAAAAAAGCTGATAAAGTAAACTTCTCGGTCGTGTGTTCATGGTGTTTGAAACTGCGTAATTTCCGTGGTATTATATAGTAGTAAATTGTGACAAAGAAGCAATAAGGGGTGCGTATTGTGGATGAAAAACTGTTAGAAATTAAAGATCTTTGTGTGGGGGTCGAAGGTAAAGAAATTTTAAAAGGGTTGTCTCTTTCTGTGAATAAGGGCGAGGTACATGTTATTTTAGGCCCCAACGGCTCGGGCAAGTCCACCCTGATGAATAGCATTATGGGGCATCCCGATTATACATTGCTTGGTGGCAATATTTTGTTCGAAGGGGAAGAAATCGGCCGTTTAGCGCCTTTTGAGCGCGCTCGTCAGGGAATTTTTCTCTCTTTCCAAACACCGGAAGAAATTCCCGGTATTACTGTAGAAAATATGTTGCGTACGGCAAAACAGGCCATTACCGGAAAGCGAGAGGGGATTTTTGCGTTTCGCCGGGAGTTAAAGGCGACCATGGCGGAATTACAGATTGACCCGTCTTATGCAGAAAGGTATTTAAATGTGGGCTTTTCCGGCGGAGAGAAGAAACGTAACGAGATTTTGCAGTTGTTGATGTTGAACCCCAAACTGGCATTGCTGGATGAAACGGACTCAGGGTTGGATGTGGATGCGATCCACATAGTTTCCAATGGTGTGAAAAAGTATCATAATGAAGGAAATGCCTGCCTGATCATCACGCATAATACACGTATTTTGGAAAATTTAAAAGTGGACAAGGTTCATGTGCTTATGAACGGTGTCATAGTGGAAGAAGGCGGCCCGGAGCTGATAGAACAGATAAATAAGAGCGGCTTTGGACAATTGAAGGAAATGCTGAATAAATAAGAGGTTACAGAATGGTGAAGAGGAAAACATTCGTAGAAGACATTGAGCGGACTTTATACGATATTCGCAATGAAGACCGTTCTGTTTATAAAACGCAGCAAGGTCTTACAGAAGCTGTGGTACGGGATATCTCCAAACAAAAAAATGATCCGGCGTGGATGTTGGAATTCCGTCTCAAGTCTCTGGATATATATAATAAAATGGCTATGCCCACATGGGGCCCGGATCTCTCCGATTTGAACATGGATGATATTGTGACTTATGTGCGTCCGGATGCTAAGATGACCGGAAGCTGGCAGGAAGTACCGCAAGATATCAAAGAGACGTTTGATCGGTTGGGAATTCCGGAAGCGGAAAAAACATCTTTGGCCGGCGTAGGCGCCCAGTACGACTCAGAGGTCGTATACCACAGTATTCAGCAGAGTCTGCTTGATCAGGGTGTTGTGTATACGGACTTTGAAACAGCTGTACGGGAATACGGAGATCTGGTGCAGGAATATTTTATGAAATTGCTGCCGCCCAAAGACCACAAGTTTCTCGCTTTGCACGGGGCGGTATGGTCCGGTGGATCTTTTGTATATGTACCGGAAGGCGTGCATGTGGATATTCCTTTGCAGTCGTATTTCCGTTTGAATGCGGCCGGCGCCGGGCAGTTTGAACATACGCTGATCATCTGTGAAAAAAATTCAAGCCTGCATTTTATAGAAGGCTGCAGCGCTCCGAAATATAACGTGACAAACTTACATGCGGGCGCGGTGGAACTTTATGTCAAAGAAGGGGCGCGGCTGCGTTACTCTACCATTGAGAATTGGTCTCGCAACATGATGAACCTGAATACCAAGCGGGCCCTGGTAGAAAAGGACGGTCTCATCGAGTGGGTTTCCGGTTCTTTTGGATCGCATGTGTCCTGTTTATATCCCAGCAGTGTTTTACATGGAGAAAACGCAAAATGCGAGTTTACCGGCGTAACTTTTGCCAGTACAGGGCAGAATCTGGATACGGGCGCATCTGTAATTATGATGGCCCCCAATACCAGTGCGAATATTAACACACGTACCATTTGTAAATCCGGTGGCATTACAACGTATCGCAGCGCCGTAAAAGTGACGCCGGAGGCGACGGGAGCGAAATGTCTGGTTAATTGCGAATCTCTTATGTTGGACGACAAGAGCCGCAGTGATACGCTGCCGGTTATGGATATCGAATCCGATCAGGTAGAAATTGGGCACGAAGCAAAAATCGGACGGATCAGCGATCAGGCCATCTTTTACCTGACCAGCCGCGGCATCGATGAAAAAGAAGCCAGGGCAATGATCGTCCGTGGTTTTGTGGAGCCGATTGCCAAAGCGTTGCCGCTGGAGTATGCTGTAGAAATGAATAATCTTGTAAACATTGAGTTAGAAGGAACCATGGGATAAGGAGGGTGCTATGTCAGAAAACAAAGAACTTTTCGGTACAATTCCCATGCGGACCTGGCGGTGGCTGGGGGTAAATGAAGTTTACCTGCCGGAAGAAATACAAAAACAAAATGAAGCATGGCAGCAGGGTCAGGATGTTGTGCCGCAAGATATTGCGGAAAGCGCAGGTACAGACCGCAATCTTGTATGGAAACGAATCACTGTGCCTGCCGGTAAGACGTTGGATGCCACGGTGGTTTATCGTGCGGAACAGCAAACCTACATCTTAGCTAATGTGGGTGAAGGCGGTATCCTGAACCTGGTTTGTGTGCAGATGTTGCCTTTGGAAAACGCTCATGCCGGTAAGATAGAGGTTTTTGTAGAAAAGGATGCCAGAGTTAATTTTACTGCTGTTGAGTTAGGTGCTTCAGAAGCCTTGAGTCAGTTGACGGTTACCCTTCAGGGCGATAAATCGGTGGCAGATGTGGCGGCGATTTATTTTGGTGACGGGTCACGTAAAGTGGACATCAATTATATCATTCGCCAACTGGGAAAAAGCACAGAGGCGGAGATGCAGATAAGAGGCGCCCTGAAAGACGAAAGTGAAAAAATCTTCCGCGGAACTTTGGATTTTGTCCGGGGTACGAAAGGAAGCATAGGTCGCGAGCGGGAAGAAGTGATCCTGTTGAACGAAGGGGTGCGGAATCGCAGCGTACCTTTAATGCTCTCCGGCGAGGATGATGTGGACGGTATCCACGGAGTCAGCGTAGGCAAGATGGATAAAGAAAAGCTGTTTTATCTGATGAGTCGCGGTTTGGACTTAACCGAAGCCCAGCAATTAGTAGTGGAAGCTTCTTTTACCCCGGTCTTGGAACGCATTACTAACCCGGAATTAAAAGAAGAGATTGAATTAGCAATCAAGGAGAGGGTATCCGATGAACGGTAATAATTTTCGTAAAGATTTCCCCTTATTACAGAGGGAAATGAATGGGCGTCCCTTAGTATATTTGGACAACGGAGCAACCACTCAAAAGCCGGAAAGCGTGGTTAAAGCGATTTGCGGTTATTACGGCGGCTGTAATGCAAATCCGCATCGTGGTGCTTACGAGTTAAGTATCCAGGCAACCGATATTTATGAAAACGCTAGAATGCGTACGCAGAAGTTTATTAATGCCCCTAAAACGAACGAAATTATTTTTACTAAGAATGCGACGGAAGCTCTGAATCTGGTTGCCTACAGCTATGGTCTGAACTTCGTACAGCCGGGCGATGAGATCGTCCTGACTATTGCCGAGCATCATAGCAACCTTGTACCCTGGCAGATGGTGGCTCAACGAAAAGGTGCGGTCCTAAAATATATTTATTTGGAAGAAGACGGCAATCTTTCTGAGAAAGATATTGCTGAAAAAATTACGGAAAAAACCAGAATTGTTGCGGTCACTCATGTTTCTAACGTGCTGGGGCTGATAAATGATGTGAAGAAAATCGCTGACAAGGCTCATAGTGCTGGCGCGGTCTGCGTGGTGGACGGTTCCCAAAGCGTGGCTCATATGGGGGTGGACGTGCAAGCTATTGGCGCCGATTTCTTTGTTTTCAGCGGACATAAATTGCTAAGCCCTATGGGAATCGGTGTTTTATGGGGCAGGGAACGCTTATTGGACAAGATGCCGCCCTTTTTAATGGGCGGGGATATGATAGAATATGTCGAAGAACAGCATACGACTTTTGCTGAACTGCCTGCTAAATTTGAGGCAGGAACGCAGAATGTAGGCGGCGCCGCCGGTTTGACTGCGGCAATTGACTATCTGGAGCAGCTTTCTTTTGCAAAAGTGATCCGGATTGAAAAAGAATTGGTAGAGTATGCGGTTCCTCAGCTAAAAGAGTTGCCTTTTATTGAATTATATGGTTGCGATTCCACCAGAAATAATAAGACGGGCATCATCACATTTAATGTGAAGGATGTACATCCCCATGATGTAGCAACGATACTGGACGCGCAGGGTGTGGCCATACGAGCCGGACATCATTGCGCGCAGCCATTAATGCGCTATTTGGGGCAAAATGCTACCTGTCGAGCGAGTTTTTATCTGTACAACACCAAAGAAGATGTGGATCGGTGGATCACGGCTTTGAAGCAGGTTAGAGAGGTAATGCACTTATGAACGGATTAAGTGATATTTATACGGAATTAATTGCCGAAGAAAGCCGTAATCCGGAAAACCGGCGTCATTTAAATCATCCTACCCATACTGAAAAAGGTCATAACCCAAGTTGCGGTGATGAGATCACGTTGGAACTTGAGGTAAAGGATGGAATCATTCAGGATGCTTCTTTCACCGGTGTCGGCTGTGCCATCTCGCAGGCATCGACCTCGTTGATGATTGGTTTGATTAAGGGGCAGCCGGTAGAGAAAGCCCGAAAACTGGCTGATTTATTTATCCGCATGATCAAGGGTGAAGTAGAAGATGAGGGAGAGCTGGAAAATCTGGAAGATGCGGCGGCATTAAAAAATATTTCTCACATGCCGGCACGTGTAAAATGTGCGGTTCTTTCGTGGCATACGCTGGATACGATTTTACAAAACGAAGAATCCCGGCGTTAATGTGATTAAAAGACAGGCTAGTATCAGAAACGGTATGTAACCGGGTGTTACAGAAATATAAAAAATTAAAATAAATGCTGACCGCCGGTCTGACGCTGCGAAACGTAAAATCGTTTTCTGTCAAACCGGCGGTTTTCGATTATTGAAATTTAATAACTTAAATCATACTGTGTTTCCGAGAGCGGACGGCAAAATTTATATATTTTTAGTCAAGTTTCAAATCGGATCTTGCGAATTAAAAGGCACGAATGGCCCAGCGCAATTTTGTGGATTTGGAGCGAGGATTACGGATACATTCTTCAACAGAAGGGCGCATTACGTCTCTGGCGATATCACTGAAGATGCCCTCTCTCAGGTAACTTTTGAATGCTTGTTTCACCAAGCGGTCTTCACCGGAGTGGAAAGTCAGAATAGCGACTCTTCCTCCGGGGGAAAGTATGTCGGGCAGTTTTTCTAAAAAATTGTAGAGCGCATTCAGTTCATCGTTGACATCGATACGCAAGGCCTGAAATACGCGTGCGCTGCTTTTTTTAACAGCGTCTTTGCGTTCTTTGACAGGTAAAAAAACAAGGGCTTTTTCAATTTCGAAGCGTAAGGACGCTGTAGTTTCAATTGAGCGTCCCTGTTTGAGCGTATTGATTATTTGCGTGGCGATTTGCGGCGCATAAGGTTCGTCTGCATTTTCCATTAATATCTGTTCCAATTCAACTTTATTTAATTTTTGCAGTAACTTAGAAGCAGGGTATCCTCGCTTCGGATTCATCCTTAAGTCGAGAGGACCGTCGACTTTATAGGAGAAGCCGCGTTCCGGATTATCTAACTGCATAGAGGAGATACCTAAATCAGCCAAAACAAAATTGAATAAACCGGAAATCGGGACAAGAGAATTTATTTTGGCAAAATTCATGTTCAGGATAGAGATAATTTTTTCATTGAAGCCGAGTTTATAAAGGCGTTGTCTTGTTTTTTCAGATTCGATTGGGTCCGCGTCCAGGGCATAAAGGTGCCCTTTTCCCTGGAGTTTTTTTAACATGGCTTGTGTGTGCCCGCCATAGCCGAGAGTAGCATCCAAACCTGTTTGCCCCGGTTGTATTTGCAGAAAATCAAGGATCTCCTCTACCATAATAGGGATATGAGTGCCTGCCGGTGTATTGCCTTTCCCTGTCACATGTTCTGCGATACCGGTATATTTTTCCGGCTGCAGCTCCTTGTACTTTTCTTTAAAATTTTTAGGATAACGCCCCTTGTAATGGGTCCGTCGTTTATGCGGTGCAGGGGCAGGCTCTTTTTCGCCAGGCAAGTTGGCAGGTAGGTTAGGTTCTTTCATAATAAAGTTTTCCTTTCTTTATCAATATTGAACGCGGTTATAATTCAAAATAGAATGGTTTGAAGTTTGAAAATATAAGATGTTGCTGCTTTTGTTTGCTAAAAGCCCTCTTAGATGTAAATTTGGTACTTTATAATTTGACATCAGATATTAGAAACTTTGTTTCACGTGAAACAAAGTGAACTTTTATTACTTGTCCCTATTGTTAGAATATATTATAATAAAAGACAAACTAATTCAAGGCGCGTAGTAGAAATCCGGAGATCTGCTTATCTGCTGTTAAAATTCGGGAGGATAAGGGTGTATGATTACTAATGAAGATTTAAAAAGCTGGCTGACAGAGCAGGGCATAAAAAGTGATACGGTTATCGATTCGCGGACCGGCACAGAAGTCCATATTTTTTCTCATTTTTCGGATGCTGCGGCGATGAACTATGAAGGAGTCCTGGCGATTCCTACAGGTCACTTCATAATGATCAAGGTGGTTGGTGCTCCGTTAGAAAAGTATCATCCACGTAAATGTATGGCTGTTTTGCAACAGTTTAACGGCTTATTGAATCGCCGTAAAACCGCGGACAGCTATAATTATAATGTAGAAAATGGTCGCTTGATTATTGTATTCTGGCCGGAGAATACAACCACTGACAGAATTCATCACTATCTTGACCTGGGCTTTGATCGTTTAGACTTTATGTATCGCAATTTGGAAAAATTAGATATTGCGGATTAAAGGCCTATCATAAAGAAGCACTAGATATCGATTCGGAATAGGCTTTAATGTAACTTGACAAAACCATATTTTTAATGTACTATAATTCAGTAACACAAATGGTCCACTAGCTCAGCTGGCAGAGCAACTGACTCTTAATCAGTGGGTCCGGGGTTCGATCCCCCGGTGGATCACCATGTGGGCGCTTAGCTCAGCTGGGAGAGCGTCTGCCTTACAAGCAGAATGTCAGCGGTTCGATCCCGTTAGCGCCCACCATTTTTTTGTCTAAGGCCCGGTGGTTCAGTTGGTTAGAATGCCGCCCTGTCACGGCGGAGGTCACGAGTTCGAGTCTCGTCCGGGTCGCCATTTTGCCTCGGTAGCTCAGTTGGTAGAGCAAGGGACTGAAAATCCCTGTGTCCACAGTTCGATTCTGTGCTGAGGCACCACTTTGATTTTATGCCCACGGTTCATTCCGTGGGTAATTTTGTATTAAAGGTTTTGGGGGTTAGCAAGGAGCGCATTATGTTTTCCGGAGGAGAAAATACCGTCTATTCATTGATTTTTATTTGGTTCTTTGTGCTATTATGTAGCATTCGCGGTTGTTATCGGAATTTTAAAACCGGGGAGGTTGCCTGGGGAGTTGCTTTCGGTGTAATGATTCCCGCATCCTTATATTTTTTGGCGGATTTATTGGGAATCTTGCCTGCCGGTGCACCTCATGTATATATGTAAAACAAAAAATGGAATAAAATATATCAGATAAATTAGCAATAAATATCAAAAAAGACTTGACAGAAAGAAATAGATAAGCTAAAATAAAATCGGTTAGCGAAAGCTAACCGATTTTTAGGTCAATTAGTTAGCTTGAGCTAATCGGAAGATCGGAACACAGACCTGACAATTCACCTCCTATTCCTTTTTTTGTGTTCCGAATCCGACTGGTTCATCTGACAAAAATCCGGGGATTAATAAAATACCGGTGAAAGAATCGCTTATATATCATTTTCTGGTTGTGAGAGAAACAGCCAAATCATGGCTTTTCGCTGACAGTAAGCGGTTTTTTCACGGGGAGTTTTTACTCCCTTTCTGATGATTCCTCTTCAACTCTTTTGTTTTGGGAGCCTGTACAGTACATGTACTGCTTAGTTTGTGTATACTTTTGTTACTCTAACTTTAAATACAAGGTTCCGATGTATTGCGTTTTGGCGGTCGATTCATTCGACTGCCATTTTTTATTATATTGGCAGGTATATGATAAAATTCTGTCAAGCTATATAAATAGAAGCGAATAAAGTAGGAAACGGCACCATGCTTGCTTTTCCTTGTTTTTAATGCTAAAATTATTTCATCTGATTTAATTAGTACAACTTTACTCAATTCATGTTAACAGGTGGTGTGAATATGTTCATTGCTGACTGCCATTGCGACACATTAACAGAACTTTATAAGCAAAATAAATCTCTTTGGAATAATGATTTAATGTTGGATGCGCAGAGAATTATTCATAATGGAGGCGGTCTCCAATTTTTAGCGATGTTTATTCCTACGGAGGAATTTCGTTGGGGCGGAGGGACCCGTTATACTTTAAAATTAATAGATACTTATTTACGTGAAATTAAGTCAATGGAGCAGAGTGGTATAAAGGTTCACAGGATTTTGAGTAAAAAAGATGTGAACGATGTATTAAAATACCAATTCAACACGTTGCTGGCCATTGAGGAGGGCGGCGCGCTGGATGGAAGTCTGGAAGCGCTCCGTGTCTATTATGAACTGGGAGTTCGTTGTATGACGTTGGTTTGGAGCAATCGTAATGATATTGCTGATGGAGTCAACGAAGAATGCAGCAAGGGTGGTTTAACCGCGTTTGGCCGTCAGGTTGTCACAGAAATGAACCGTTTGGGAATGGGTATTGATGTATCGCATATTTCCACATATGGTTTCTGGGATGTTTTAGAACGGTCTGAAAAGCCGATTATTGCCACTCATTCTTGCGCTTATAGTTTATGTGATCATATTCGTAACCTGAGGGATGACCAGCTTCGGGCTCTGGCACGACAAGATGGCTTTGTGGGTGTTAATTTTGCGGGTCAGTTTTTAGAAAAAAATTGGGAAGATGCCTGCATTGAAAGTGTGTATAAACATTTGTCCTATATGATGGATGTTATGGGGAATGATGATCATATAGGATTTGGCAGTGATTTTGACGGAATCAAACATCCGCCTAAGGATTTAAAAAAAGTAGAGATGTTCTCGGATTTATTTGACTATCTTCAGGGAAAATTCAGTTCTGAAACGTTGGAAAAAATTTCCTATAAAAATTGTCTGGCTTATTTAAAGAAGGTTTTATAAAAAGATATAACTCTTATTGCGGGCCTAAAATGGGCATAAAAAACGGTATCTGATTTTAATCAGATACCGTTTTCAATTTAGCCTTATTACGGTGTAATCAGTTCTATCTTATTTTGTAGGTATAATCTAAAACCGAACCGGCTGTGTTATTTATGCATGCCGGCAGTTTTTCCTTCTGCCGTACCTTCCAGAGCATTCCAGCTTTCCAAAGCGCGATCGACAAATAACTGGCGTACCGCCGTATTTTCTCCTAAGCCATGGATGTAGGTATTTACGTTGAATCCGGCCGCTTTCAGTATAGATTTATGCGAATCTTCTTCATCCCCGGCCATATCATTGTTAGCGTGATCGCCGGCAACCATCATCATAGGCATGAGGGTCACGTTTTTAACGCCGTCATCTTTCAGTTTTGGAATAATATCCTCTAAAGAAGGCCAGCCTTCTACAGTGTAAATATGTGTTTTTCCAGGATTCAAGCGATCCAAGCGTGTTTGTATCACAGAATAATACGCGTTGGAAGGATCTGGAGTACCGTGTGCCATGATCAGTACTGCATCATCTTTTTTCATTTTGGGGAACTGTGTAGACATGGCTTCAACCATTTCCATCACGTCGTCGCGTTGTTCTTCCTGTCCCTGCCAATACATGAGAGGCAACCCCATGGTCATTTTCTTAAACTGATCCCGATAAATATTATAGATGGCGGTTTTGTAGTTGTATTCCATGCCGGGGATTATGTCTAAGGAAGCTAAAGCAATACGGGTATATCCTTCTTTTTTCAAAGTGTCCAGTGCTTTTTCAGGTGTAGGAATATCAATTCCTTCATTAGCTTTTACACGGTCAACAATAATATGAGAGGTATAGGCGGTAACGATTTTTACATTCGGTAACTTTTTCTGTATTGCTTCAACAGTCGCATTGATCGTTTTGGCTCTGCTATCCTTAAATGTAGTACCGAAGGACATAATTACCATAGCGTCTTTATTAGGTAAATTTTGCATCGCGCTGTTATTGTAAACGCGTACGCCGATTTCTGATGCCTGACGCAGAGCCGGAGTAGGATCGGTTACTTCAGGATTCAGACTATAGGCAGCATGACCGGGAATTGCTACCGCCATGCAACTTAAAGATAAAGCAAGAGCAGTCATAATTTTACCAGCTTTTTTCATAGTACAAGCCCTCTTTCGTTTATTATTTAGCGAGCCTGGTAAAGGCTCTTAGTCTTAGGATAACAGCATTGTTATCCATATAGCAATTAAATTATAAACTATAGTATGTAAAAATGCAATACTAATAGTAGATTATATTATTAAACGTATGGGTTGATTTGCCCGATTGTATTATGAAAGAGGGTTGCCAATTGTTTCCCAATATGATTTTTCGCAGTGGACGAATATTTATTGATTAAAGAGAAATTTAAGCAGGTGCGCTTCATAAAAATTTCCTCATAAAATAGTAATATTATAAAAGATCAACATTAGATTTTTGTGAGGAATTCTTATTTACCTTTATTTATTTTCCGATACGATTTTTTTTATGCCCGCAAAAGTTTCCGGGCTAATGATGTGTTCGATGCGGCAAGCATCTTTATCTGCGATGTCTGGCGGGACATGCAGATAAGCAGTAAGAAATTTCGCTAATGTTTGATGTCGATCTAACACCGAAGAAGCTTTTTTGAGGCCATCCTCTGTCAGTATAATCTGGCCGTCAGGGCGCATGATGATATAACCACTTTTTTTCAGAATGCCCATGGCGCGAGACACACTTGGCTTAGAGAAATTCATTTCTGCGGCAATATCAATCGACCGCACATTACCATTACGTTGTTGCAGCAAGAGAATGGTTTCGAGGTAGTTCTCACCTGATTCCAACAATGCCATAATAATCCCCCGCTTTTCTACCGTGATATGTATATATTAGCATTACAAATCAAGATATGCAAATGTTTAGCACGTATGCGTAAATGTCAGGAAATGCTATAATTAAACAAAAAGCTAAGGGGGATAAACATTGCTTGCTTTCATAAAAGAAAAAGACACGCTTTGGGAGTATTTAAAAACGATAAAAAAACCGATCGTTCTTTATGGAACGGGAAATGGAGCGGAAAAAATCCTGCATCGACTGGCAGCAGAAAACATAACGGTTTCAGATATATTTGTAAGCGATGAATTTTATCGCGGACAAAATTTTTGCGGTTTTACTGTTCGTAAATATAGCGATCTGGAGAGCTTGAATAGGTCGGTTGTGGTATTAATTGCATTTGCCGGCGAACGACCGGCTTTATTAGAGCGTTTTGCCTATCTGGCACAGATACAGGAAACTTATGCGCCCCATGTTCCTTTATTTACCAATGATGAAATAATAACCCCTGACTGGCTCGCTAAAAATGAGGCGGCAATTCAACACGTCTATGACCAACTGGCAGATGATATGTCCCGTAAAGTTTTTGCGGCGGTGTTGAATTATAAATTAAGCGGTAAGCTGTTTTATTTACAGGAATGCGAAACCAAACGGGAAGAGGATCTGCAAACTTTATTCCGGTTCGATTTCCCCGGAGTGTATGTGGATGCCGGGGCGTATGATGGTGATACAATAAAAGAATTCCTGCGTCTGTCTCAGGGTCAGTATAAGAAAATCTATGCAATCGAACCGGACTCCAAAAATTTTTTAAGGTTGTGTAATACGATCAGAGAAGAAAAATTAAACAATATAGTAACTGTAAGGGCGGGTGTCTGGGAAAGAAAAACAGAAAAAATTTTAGCCGGAAACGGGGGACGGCAATCTACGCTGCTGTCAAATGACACGCTTGCTTCGCGTACCGGTGAGCCGCTTCGAATCAAGGCAGATACCATGTCTCAGGGCAGTGCCGTAAAGAATGGCGTCATTAGTCGCAGAAAAAAAGTAAGGCAGCAGAAGGTTTTACTGGAAGCGCTCGATGATTTATTACAGGATGAGAGCGCAGACTATATTAAATTCGATGTGGAAGGCGTGGAGAAAGAGGCTTTGCTGGGGACGGCGCAACATCTTATCCGGGGGGCTTCAGGACGTTTGCCGCAGCTTTTAATAGCGGCTTACCATCATGATTCGGACATTATTTTGTTGCCTCTCTTACTCTGGGAACTACAGCCGGATTACAAAATTTATCTTAGGAAGCATCCCTATGTTCCTGCTTGGGAAATTAATTTTTTTGCCTGCTGATCGTGCTGATACAGAGGGAACAAAAAAGACCCGCAAGGACATATATTGAAAATTGTGCTTGCAACGAATACTTCTTTGCATCTCATATACATAGTTACGAATTTTATATAAAAAATGTGGAAAATATGTGACGTTGTAAGCAGGAAAATTATTTTAGGTATAGAAATTTAAAATTAGCATGCAATAAATAGTGTATTGCCAATTATAAAAATGCTGAAAATTCAAAGGAGTGTGAGCGTTGTGTCAAAGAGTAAAAAGATGATGGGTGCCGCTGCCATGTTAGGCTTGGCTGCTGTGTTAGCTGCAGGGTGTGGCGGCGGAGACAAAAAAGCGGCAGCTCCCGCCGCAGACAACAAGGGCCCTAAGGGAGAGGCGATGGTCTACACATCCATTTATCCGGATATTATTGACAAGATGTGTAAGCCAAATGTAACGAAGGCATTTCCTAATTTGAATGTGACCTGGTTCCAAGGCGGGACAGAAAAGGTTAAGACGAAAATTGCAGGCGAAATAAAGGCCAAAAAAATTGGCGCGGATGTTTTAATGGTTGCCGATCCGTCTTATTATTTAGCATTGAAGAAAGACAATCTTCTGCTGGATTACGTTTCGCCTAATCAGAAAGATGTGGTGGCTGACAAGGATAAAAATGGTTCTTGGACAGCAGTGCGTATCAGCAATATGATCATCGCTTATAATAAGGATAAAATGAAAGAAGCGGATGCTCCGAAGAGCTGGAGCGATTTGCTGGACCCCAAATGGAAAGGCAAGATCGCGATGCCGAACCCCATGCTTTCAGGAACCGCTTATGTAGCTGTTGGCGCATTGGCAGATAAGTATGGCTGGGAATATTTTGACAAGCTAAAAGCGAATGGTATTCGTGTGGAAGAAGGCAACTCTGCCATTCAGAATAAGTTGCTGACCGGTGAATATGCGGCTGCTATGATCCTGGAAGAGAATATTTTGAAATTGGCTGAAACCAAGAAGGAACCTTTAAAAGTAGTTTATCCTTCAGATGGAATTATCTGCGTTCCTTCCCCCATCGCAATTTTTAACACGACGAAAAACCAGGAAGGCGCTAAGGCATTGGTTGACTGGTGGCTTTCCAAAGAAGGGCAGGAAGCCGTCGTAAAAGGCTGGATGCATTCTGTTCGCAGCGATGTAAAACCGCCTACAGGGGCGCCTGAATTGAAAACTTTACTGCCTAATGCGGTAAAAGTAAACTGGGAAAAATTAGCGACACAAGATGCTCAGATCAAGGAAGCCTTCCGTAGCCGTGTGATGGATAAATAATGATCCTGTCTCTCTTTGAAGGTGAAGTTTGTTGAAGTTTACTGCAAGGTAAGAAAGGACTTTTGCTATGAATAAAAAATTAATGGGTGCTGCAGCATTAATGACAGTGGCAACTGTTTTAGCAGTAGGTTGCGGTGGCGGCGATAAAAAGGCGACTGCGCCTGCTGGGGATAAGAAGGGTGTAAGCGGCGAGTTAATGGTTTATACTTCTATTTATCCGGATATTATTGACAAACTCTGTAAACCTAATGTGGCAAAAGCATTCCCCGAGTTAAAAGTAACCTGGTTCCAGGGTGGCACGGAAAAAGTTAAAACCAAAATTGCCGGGGAAATTAAAGCTAATAAGATTGGCGCCGATGTTTTGATGGTGGCGGATCCGTCCTATTATCTGGCCCTTAAAAAGCAAAATCTGTTGATGAACTATAAATCCAAAGAACTGGAGAAAGTAGTTCTGGAAAGCGATAAGGATGGCGCCTGGCTTCCGGTCCGCGTAAACAATATGATTATTGCTTACAATAAAGATAAGATTGCCAAAGAAGATATTCCTACCAGTTGGGAAGATTTGACGTTGCCTAAATATAAAGGCAAGATCGCCATGCCGAACCCGATGTTGTCAGGGACTGCCTATGTAGCTGTAGGAGCTTTGTCTGATAAGTTGGGTTGGGATTATTTTAAAAAGCTGAAAGCCAACGGTCTTCGGATCGAAGAAGGTAATTCCGCCATCCAGAATAAACTTCTTACCGGGGAATATATGGCGGCAGTGATTTTGGAAGAAAATATCCTGAAATTACAGGAAACCAAAAAAGAACCATTGGCGGTTTGCTATCCTAAGGAAGGTTGTATTATTATCAACTCTCCTATTGGTATTTTTAAAAACACGAAGAATCCGGAAGCGGCGAAGGCAATGGTTGACTGGTGGCTTTCTCCTGAAGGGCAAAAAGCCGTTACCGCCGGTTGGATGCACTCGGTTCGCGGCGATGTAGCTTCTCCTAATGGCGCGACGGTTAAGTTAGCCGATTTGAATAAAAACGCCATTAAAATTGACTGGGATAAGTTAGCGAATGACGAAGCTAAGATCAAAGAGCAATTCCGTACGATCGTTATGGAATAAAGAAACTTTTTATGATTTGAATTTGTCAGGGAGCTCGTTTTTTGCTAAAATAAAAACGATGTCGCTTTTAAGTATCCTGGTATTAACTGAATCAGGGGCCGTATAGACGACCCCTGATTTCCCATTCTTAACTCTCACCGGAAAGAAACCGGGGAAAGGAGACAAAGTGAAAAAATCTTTGCCCCGCCTCGATAGTAAATTTATTGTAATTGCTATCTCAGTGCTGTTATTATTGTATTTTATTGTATTCCCGTTGCTGGTCCTCATTTATGACAGTTTGTTCATAGATGGAGTGTTGGATATCAGTAACTACAAAGATGTGTACGGCAAAGCGGTTAACTGGAAAGCGCTTACCAACACGATTCAACTCTCTCTCATCGTTATGGTAGCCAGTGTCATTGTTACTTTTCCTATGGCCTGGCTGGTAGGACGTACTGACTTACCCGGTAAAAGCAAATTCCGAACGATCCTGGTAGCCAGCTATATGATCCCTCCTTATGTGGGGGCGATTGCCTGGGTACAGTTATTAAACCCCAGTGTGGGTTATCTCAATGATATATTTAAATTTATCTTCGGTTTGCAGCAAGCACCATTTAATATTTATACCATGGGCGGTCTTGCTTGGGTTTTAACATTATTTTATTCTCCGTTTGCATTTATTACTATTTCCCGGGCAATGGAGAAGATGGACCCCACGTTGGAAGAAGCGGCCCGGATTTCCGGATCTTCTCCTTTAAAAACATTATGGGATGTCACATTGCCTTTAATGATGCCTTCGATCGTTGCCGGCGGACTTCTGGTATTTATCGCGGCGGCTTCCTGCTTTGGTATTCCTGCTATTGTAGGTATGCCGGGGAATATCGAAGTAATGACGACGCGTATCGTTACTTTCGTCTATATGGGTGACGCCAAAGGTATTCGGGATGCGACGGCATTGGCTGTTTCGATGATGATTATCGCCAATGGCTTATTGTTCTTTATGAGTTGGATGCTGAGCCATAAGGATTACACAACAATCAGCGGAAAAAGTACCCGTCCGAATATGGTTGAGCTGGGCAAATGGAAATGGCCTGCTTTTGGCGTTGTTGCCGGTTACGCATTTGTTGCTGTAATTTTGCCCCTTTCTTCCATTGTGATGACTTCCTTCCTTGTCAGTATGTCCAAGGGGATTGCCTGGAATAATTTTGGTTTTGATGCCTGGATCCCCGTTGTTACCAGCTCACAATATCTGGAAAGTATCTGGCGGTCTGTGGTGTATGGTGTTATCGCTGCTTGTATCGGAACTATTTTGGCGCTGTTTGTAGCGTATCTTTCTGTGAAAACCAAGATTTCAGGGCGTAGTTTGCCGGATCTTTTGGTGGTGTTGGGTGGGGCCACGCCTTCAATCGTTATTGCTCTGGCATTAATCATTACGTTTTCCGGCAATTACGGACTCAACCTTTACTCTACCATGTGGATACTAATCGTATCATATTTAGTAAAATATATGACTATGAGCGTGCGGACAATAGCAGCATCCCTCAGTCAGGTGCATATCAGCTTGGAAGAAGCAGCGCTGAACTCAGGCGCAAGTTGGCTTAGAACGTGTAAAGATGTCATCATGCCCCTGGTCGCACCTTCTATTGTTGCTGGCTGGTTCCTTATTTTCATGCCAAGTTTTTATGAGTTGACCATGTCCAACTTATTGTATGGTGCAGATACAAAAACCATTGGCGTATTGTTATATGAACTGCAGACTTACGCAGATACACAAAATGCTTCTGTGCTTTCGGTTATCATATTAATAATTGTTCTGGCAGGGAACTTGATCCTAAATAAGGTAACCAAGGGAAAGGTGAGCATTTAATCAATAGACTGTTGCTGAATAAGCTTTTCGGTTAGGGATATAAAAGCTTTTTTGGCAGACGTTTGCAGGTAGAAAAATCAGTGATCCGGCACGGAGAGGATGAAGGGATGAATTGATATGGCACAATTAAAGCTTGAACATGTATATAAAAGATTTGGCAACGTAACCGCAGTAGGCGATTTTAATCTGGACGTAGCTGATGGAGAATTTATCTCCTTTTTGGGCCCATCAGGGTGTGGCAAAACTACTACCTTGCGCATGATTGCGGGATTTGAAAAACCGACGGAAGGCAGCATTACTATTGGTGACCAGGAAGTATCCAATGCGGATAAAGGCTTTTTTATGGCACCTGAGAAACGCGGTATTGGTATGGTTTTTCAAAGTTATGCCGTGTGGCCGCATATGAATGTAATTGATAATGTAGGCTACCCGTTAAAGATTCAAAAAGTAAAAAAAGAAGAACGTTTACAGCGTGTAATGAACATGCTTGAACTCGTACATTTGAAAGAATACGCGGAACGTTTTCCCAATCAGCTGTCCGGGGGACAGCAGCAGCGTGTTGCGTTAGCTCGGGCGTTGGTGGCTCAACCAAGCCTGTTGTTACTGGACGAACCGCTGTCTAACCTTGATGCGAAGCTGCGTGAAAGTATGCGCTTTGAAATTTCCGGGATTCAGAAAAAATTAGGCATTACTGTGATTTATGTGACCCATGATCAAAGTGAAGCAATGACAATGTCAGACCGTATTGTGGTTATGAGCATGGGCAAAGTGCAGCAGATAGGTCGTCCTTATGATATTTATACCCATCCGGTCAACCAGATGGTAGCTGATTTCATTGGCCTTGTAAACTTTATTCCTGCTGAAGCAAAAGGTGACAGAGTGTTTATCAAAGGACACGAATCTTTGTCTTTCCCTAATACGAAAAACTTGTCAGGGGAAGCGATTCTGGCAGTGCGTCCGGAAAATATCAAAATGTCCAAGAGCGGCGGTATGGTGGAAGGCGTGATGCACCACAGATTTTATATGGGTGATAGTGTGGATTATCGTGTAAAAGTGAAAGATCATTTTATACGAGTGATTCAAAAAGGTGCGGTATATGGCACATACGCAGATGGTGAAACGGTGTATTTGGATTTTGATAATGTGATGACGTTTGCCAAAGAAGAGTAATCTTACCCCAGGATTTTGTGGTTCTTTTATAACTTTTCTATTTAGCTTAATTGCTAAGTCTGTAACAAAATAAAATATTTTCCGGATTTGTACGGGAATTATTTTACAGATTTGTATGCGAGTGTCTAAACGGGTGCTATTTTCGAATAGTGCCCGTTTTATGATATAATGCATATAGCAGGTTATTAAAGAAGGTACATAGTTATGAAAAATTTTATTCTGTTTTTTGGTTTGATCAGTTCGCTGCTTCTTTCCGGTTGTGAGCCGCAAACCGGCGAACAGCCGGGGGTACGGTCTGTCAATATATGCAGCAGTATGAATCAGGATTTATCCAAAGCTTTAATCAATGATTTTGCTGAGCGGACCGGAGTCATGGTGGAATTTGATCCTTTGGTCCCCTTGGATTTGCAGCAACGGTTGGATATTTTAGAAAACAGTAAGATTGATATATGGCTGGGTGGTTTTGCGGAAGAATATTATATGGCGGCAGAACGGAAAATGCTTGCGTCCTATCTGCCTAAGTCTGCATCCAATCTCGCACCCCAATATATGGATCGAAACTCGCGCTGGCTTCCGCTTTCAGTGGACTATATAGCTTTGCTCAGTAATCGAAGGAATATGGATAAGTTGGGGATCAAAGCACCTGAAACGTGGGATGAGCTGTTGCAGCCGGTGCTTTATAAAGAGGTGGCTATGGCAAAACCTGAAACAGGAGGGGCTTCTTTTGGTCAGATTACTTCTCTCTGGCAATTAAGAGGGCAAGAGGCCGCAATGAAATACGCCGGGGTCTTAAGAACGCAGGAAGTCAGTTATCTGCCTACTGATGCAAAAGCCGGTTACGAAGTATATTGTGGCAATAAGTCCGTAGCTGTTCTGCCTCTGCGATATGCTCAGGCTTTGGAGAAAGGACATCGTTTTTTATATGCTGCTGCAGTAAAAGATGGAAATAAAAATATGATTACCGGCGCGGCGATCCTGGCTAAAGGCATTCATAAAGAAGCGTCCCGACGTTTTATGGAATATTTATTATCGCCGGAAGCCGCGCAGATTATGAGAGCTCATGGTATTCGCCCACTGGGTGAGACGTTGCGGCAGGAAGGAGCGCAAAGAGAAAAATTACTTTTCCCCAATGATGATCTGTATTGGATTGCAGTTCGTAAGCAGGAATTAATCAAGGATTGGTTGAATGCAAAATAAACAGAGAGGGTAGTTTGTTAATGAATGAGAAAAATTTGCAGCGCCTGAAAGATATAAAATGTTTTTTATTTGATATGGATGGTACAATCAACTTGGGGATGCAGCTTATCCCCGGAATGGAAGGCTTTTTCTGTAAACTGAAGGCGATGGGGCGGCGTTTTTATCTGGTTACAAACAATTCTTCGCAAGATCATGAGCACTATGTTAAAAAGATGAATGGTATGGGGGTGCCGGTCACAAAGGAAGAAGTTCTGATTTCCTCTGATGCGTTGGTAAATTATATGCAGGCGGCGCATCCGGCCAGCCGGTTATTTGTCTTGGGAACACCGGCGTTAAAGTCCATTTTGCAGGCCGGCGGCTTCAGCCTGACGATGCAGCTGGAAGAGCCGGCAGATTATGTGGTGGTCGGTTTTGACCAGACGCTGACCTATCAAAATCTTGCTATTGCTTGCCGTCTGATCGATAAGGGCGTACCTTTTGTCGCAACGCACCCCGATGTTCGCTGTCCGATAGAAGGGGGGGAGTTTATTCCGGATACGGGGGCTCTTTTAGCTTGTATCAAAACAGCGACGGGAAAAGAGCCGGAGTTTATTACGGGGAAGCCATATGGCTATATGGTGGATACGGTCATTAAACGCACCGGTTATTCTAAAGATGAAATCGCGATGGTGGGCGATCGGCTCATGACAGATATTCGCTTTGGCACCGATAATGGTATACTTTCGGTTTTAGTATTGACAGGGGAGGCTACTTTGTCCGATGTTCAAAATGGAGCGGTAAAACCTGATATTATCTTGCCTCATGCAAAGGAGATCTTAAAATATTTGTGAATTGCCTTTACTTTACCAAAAATTTTCTGTAAAATCAAAAAGAACAAGGCGATACAATATGTGATAAAATGGATTCAGGTTAATTTTGTTGCACGCTTTGCAATTTGTTAGTAAGAAAGACAGGAGGATTCACACGATGAAAAAAGTACTGACAGGATTATTTGTAGCAATGGCAATTAGCACAAGTTGTTTTGCGGCAGGTGCTTCCGGCACTTTTGCCAAAGAAGAAAAGGCCGCAGATGTGTTTGTAGATGCGTTGGCAGGTAATACTGTAACCTATGCGCAGGTCAGTAAGAATTTTAATGCAGACTTATTAAAGAATTTAACGGCGAAAGACTTTGAAGCTTTGAAGAAACAAATCAATGAGAAGCTTGGCAAAATCGATAAGGCTGATTTTGTTGCTTATAATAAGGGATTTGATTTGAAAAAAGGTTATAATGGAGCAGCGGAACTGATTTACCTTGGCTCGCTCAAAGGCAATAAGTATGCGCGTATTTCCGTAGTGTTTGTTCAGGAAAACGGTGCACCGAAGATTGCCAATTTTGTGATTGCCCCCTTGGAAGAAGCTCCGGCAAATAAAAAATAATTAAAAACTAAAAAGTAAAACAGCCAACGGCTCCTGAAACTGTCCGATGATATTGAAGACAGCTTTAACTTCAGGGGCGTTGACTGTTTATTTTTATGAAAAATTTCAGGATGTACCGATAATATCCTTAATAAACAACGGGAACGAGATGTTGCGTTTCAAATGATGCTCAGTCGAAAAGGCATTTCGGCGCTGATTAAAGAAAGCAGGGGAAGATCTTCTTTAATAATTTGCGCAATCACATTTGTGCGGGGGTCAGGGGGCTGTACTGTAGTAAGGATCTGCAGTTCTCCTTTATATCTTCCGTAATCATCATTATCCAACGTAACGGTACCGATTGGCAGAAGATCGGAAAGCCGGTTCCCGGATAGAACCTGAGGCCCCAGGAAAGCGCCGAGGGAATCTTTTGGGGTTTCAATGATCAGTTTCTTCTCGTTCTTTTCCGGCGGTATCAAAATATTTTTTGTCAGTTCCCGGCTTTCTGTTGCTCTGATAGAGTCGGCGGCAGGATCCCGTCGATTAGTGAAAGGATGCGATAAGAGGTCTTTAACAGCGTTTTTTTCAGAAAGCAGGCGACAACGCAACGTCAGTGGTTCTGAGGTTTCCCATTCTTTTTTTGGGGGGAGCGCTTTGCGGGAATAACGCGCATCTGCCCGAGCCAGCGTTTCAGGGTCGGCGAACCGCTCCAGTTCTTTTGTATCAGGACGATTGTCTGCAATAATCAGACAGTCACAACCGATGGCCGTCAAAATAGGGGCTGCGTCCGCCGGTGCGATATTGCGCAGACTCTCCATGGAAGGCAGGCCGGCGAAAAGTGGGCCGCGTTTGCCCGAGGTGCTGGCGACAAACGCGCCGGAATCTATTTCATGACGGTGCAGGAGGGCATTTTGTCTTTGTATCGTTTCAGAGCTGAGTCCGGTATGTGGACGCGGATAGTAATTATGCTGCCCATCGATATGAGAAAAATCGGCCCCCGCCTTCAGTAACGAAACAAGCTGGCGCGAACGGATTGTAGAAGCATTTAACTGGATATTTATTTCCCGGCTGAAAGAGGCAATTTTCTCTGAAGAAAAACCAAAGTCAAAACGAGCGGTAGAAATGTGTAGCTTTCGCAAAACCTGAGGCGTGATTTCTGTTAGAGAGAAGTAAGCTTGTGTTAGTGGCGATACATCGGCAATCGTATCAAACCCTAAATTTTCTGCAAGTGCCAGCAGATAAGAAGTTTCTTTTTGTAAGGTGTTTTTGTCGCATTCCGGTAGTTGCAGTGAGGTAAAAAGGCGAGTGTACCCTAAAGCTGCGGCCTTTTTTAATAATTCTATGTTTTCTGTCAGAGAAGTATCTAAACCGGGGTAGATAGATATGCCTAATTTCATGTTATGGCCTCCTGTTCATATAGTTAGTATATAAATTTTACAAGAAGATCAAGTTTGTTTCACGTGAAACAAACCTGGTGAGAGGCATCGTTCCTGTTTGTTTTTGAATCATGCTTCTTCGGGAGGGTCGTCAAAGCCTATGAGCCAGGTGCAGATGAAACCTGTGACGTAGGCCGTTATTACGCCTGTTAAATAAAAAAAGATATGGTTTGTTGCAGCGGCCAACGGAAGTCCGGATATGCCTATGGTATAGGCCCCTACTTCATGAAAGGCTTGCCAGGCACCACCAAAGGCTCCGCCCAGGCATGCGCCGAGAAAAGGTTTGCCCAAGGGTAATGTTACACCGTAAATCAAAGGCTCGCCGATACCCATAATGCCTACAGGCAAGGCGCTGAGAATAGTATGCTTCAACGCTTTATTCTTCGTTTTGCAGTAGACGGCAAAAGAGGCGCCGACCTGGCCACAGCCTGCCATTGCGACGATGGGGAGTAACGGCGTGATCCCTTGCGTGGACAACATATCAGCATGGATGGGGGTAATTCCATGATGGACGCCTGCCATCACTACCGGTAAGAAGATACCGCCCAAAGCAAATCCGGTTAATGCACTGCCCACCTGGATGGCCCTAACGGTATAGTAACCGATTATTTCCGAAAGAAAACCGCCCAAAGGCTGGAAAACGAAAACACTGGCTAAAGCAATTATACTCAGGGTAAGAAACGGAGTTACAAATAAATCCATGATTTCCGGTATGATCCTGCGCAAACGCAGCTCCAGTTTTGCGGTTGCGATCCCTATCAAGAGTGCTGCGAAGATACCGCCGCGCCCCGGTACAAGGGTCATGCCGAATAAATTGATGTCTGCCAGTCCGGGAGCGGAAAGCAATCCTGCAATGGCACCGCCTAACGCAGGCGTTCCGCCAAATTCACGGCAAGAATAAAGTCCTACGAAGGCGTTGAGAACAACAAAAATACTTCCTCCGGTCAATTTCAGGTATTGTATAAGAGGATTGGCGGCTAAATCCGGTAAAAGTTTTAATAAAAGGGCGACTGAGCCGGTTAATAAGCCACAGCCGATAAAAGCGGGGATGAGTGGGATAAAAAGGTGTCCGATTCTCCGTAAAAGTGCTTTAGCAGCTGAACTGTTGTGTTTTCTTTTTATGGCTTCATGCAATGCTTCGCCGTCGCCGAAAGCCGGTTTTTCCTGTGGATCAGAGGCTGAAGATTCTTTTAATATAGCGTTTAATGCCAAGGCTACCTGGCCGGCCTTCCCCGGTCCCAGTACGATCTGTATTTCATCCCGATTGATGAGGACGCCTCTGACACCGTCTAATTGACGGAGGTCTTCTTTCTTAAGGTTAAGCGTATTTACTTTAATACGTAAGCGGGTCATGCAGTGCTCTGCTTCCAAGATATTTGCAGGACCGATTTTATTGGCGATTGACCGGGCTAATTGTTGATTATTCATTGAGGAACTCCTCATCATTTGCAGTTAAGTGACAGTAGTGTCTTTTTTAAAAAATTCCCGTTTTCTTTTAATTTCGTTTGTGCTGTTTCGTAATCTATATCGGCTAAATACATCAAAATTGCGGTTTTGGCATTGCCTTTTCCCTGCTTCAGAAAAAAATCCGCTGTTGCTGTATCACAGCCGGTTGCTTCAGAAACGATATTCCGGGCTCGGATTTTTAGTTTAGCGTTCGTACACTGTAAATCTACCATAAGGTTTTTATATACTTTGCCAAGCAAAATCATGCTTCCGGTAGAAAGCATATTCAAAATCAGTTTTTGGGCCGTTCCTGCTTTCATTCGGGTAGAACCGGCAATCACCTCCGGTCCGGTTATAGCTGCAAGAGACAGATCCGCGACAGAAGAAACCTCTGATTCCTGACTGCAGGTAATTGCCATAGTGTACGCTTTGACAGACCGGGCGTAATCCAAAGCGCCCAATACATAAGGGGTGCGGCCGGAGGCGGTGAGGCCTACCACTACGTCCAGATTTGTAAGTTCCTTATTCTTCAGGTCATTTTCGCCGGCTTCCGGAGAATCTTCCGCGCCTTCCTGCGCCTTGAATATAGCGGAAGTTCCGCCTGCAATAATTCCCTGAATTAAATTCGGTGGCGTACTATAGGTAGGAGGGCATTCAGCTGCGTCTAAAATACCAAGACGACCCGAAGTACCGGAACCGATGTAAAATAAACGTCCGCCGTGGGATAAATGACCGGCGATCACTGTTATTGCCCGGGCAATATCCGGCAGGATTTTTTGAATCGTTTGAGGAACAGTCTGATCTTCTTTATTGATTAAACGCACGATTTCCATAGCGGAGGCTTCATCTATGGAAATTGTACGAAAGTTGCTTTGCTCAGTGCTTAGTCTGGTTAAATCTATCATAATAAGATGCCTGCCCATCTGAATATATTTTCTCTTATTATATCGCAATTTATAACCGGAGGCAAAACGGCTGCAAGAGTAATTGCCGGAGAAAACAGGCTGTATTGAATTAGAACAGAAAGCTGCCATTAAAAAATTTAAAAACAGCTGAGGGGAAAATCCCGAAGAAGAGACAAAAGTAAGATCTGTTAAATAATAAAATGCAAATACCGGAACAAAAGGAAAAACATATTTGTCCCATTGACCGCGTTTAAAGTTTATTATATTATAGTGATACTTTATAAGAATTTGGGATTTATCTCAGTACATTGTTAACTGCGCGGTAAATATGCAGTAAATATATTGAGGAATAAGATAAGGAGAAACATAGAAAATGGGAAATAAAAATCCGTATATAAGCAAGGCCCGGGCAGAAAAGATTGCGCAGCAATATCCTACGCCATTTTATTTATATGATGAAGCGGGAATTCGTAAAACGGCCCGTTTGGTAAACAAAGCCTTTAGCTGGAATAAAGGGTTTAAAGAATATTTCGCTGTGAAAGCAACGCCAAATCCTTATATTTTACAAATTCTAAAAGAAGAAGGCTGCGGCGCAGATTGTTCTTCCTATACTGAACTGGAATTAAGCCGGGCAGTGGGAATTACCGGACAAAATATTATGTTCAGCTCTAATGAAACGCCGGTCGCGGATATGCAGTTGGCGAAACAGTTGGGTGCAATTATTAACCTGGATGATTTTACGCATGTGGATTTCTTAGAAAAAGTGGCCGGTATCCCGGAGATAATTTGCTGTCGCTTTAATCCCGGCGGTCATTTCGCCATTGCTAATGGTATTATGGATAATCCTGGCGAGTCTAAATACGGTATGACAAGAGCGCAGATGGCAGAGGCTTTTCATCTGTTGATGCGTAAAGGGGCTAAACGGTTTGGTATCCATGCTTTTCTGGCTTCCAATACGGTTACCAATGAATATTACCCCGAATTAGCGCGGCAACTGTTTACTTTGGCGGTTGGTCTGCAACAGGAAACCGGAGCGGAAATAGATTTTATTAATTTGTCCGGCGGTGTCGGCATTGCCTATCATCCGGATCAAAAGGAAAATGATATTTTAGCAATTGGCGAAGGTGTGAGAAAAGTATATGAGGAGGTCCTGGTACCTGCGGGGCTGGGGCAGGTGAAATTATTTACCGAAATGGGACGCTTTATGCTGGCTCCTTATGGTGCATTGATCACCCGCGCAATTCACGAAAAACATATTTATAAAGAATATATCGGGGTGGATGCTTGTGCAGCTAACTTAATGCGTCCTGCGATGTATGGATCCTACCATCATATTACGGTCTTAGGCAAAGAAAACGCAGTGAAGGATCACAAATATGACGTGGTAGGCGGATTGTGCGAGAATAATGATAAATTTGCTATCGACAGAATGTTGCCGGAAGTTGAAAAAGGTGACCTTTTATTCATCCATGATGCGGGAGCTCATGGGTTTTCTATGGGCTACAACTACAATGGGAAATTACGCAGTGCAGAGTTATTGCTTAGGGAAGATGGCAGTGTTAAACTGATTCGCAGAGCGGAAGAATCGAAAGATTATTTTGCAACCTTTGATTTTAGTGATGAATTCAAAGACTTAAGGTAGGACACGAAAGCAATCTTGCTGCGCTACCACAGTCTTATGCTTTGCTACGGAATAAAGTTTATAATTTTTTCGGCAGGAACGCTCTGTAAAGTAAACTTGATTTCTAAAGAGTTTTTATAATATAAAAAGGCGCTATCTGATTGTTGGTTCAGATTACGCCTTTTTGGTTTTGACAGAACAATTTTCTTCAAGGCTCTCTTTAATTCCCTCTTTTTGCAGAGAGTCCAGCTTCAGGGTTTGTAGTTTGTCGATTGGTTTTCCGCAGGGTTTCACCTAAGTTTCGCACATCTTCAGCGGTTTCGGTTTTCGTAAGTACATAGAGGAAATCCCCGGCGTGGATCGTAGTGTTCCCATCCGGCACCAGCTGTTCTGATCCTCGTTTAATGTCTACCAGTAATGTATGTTCCGGCCAGGGAACATCTTTTACTTTTTTATTTTCTATCAGACTGCCGCTGTTGACAGGAACTTCTATAATATCGCGTTGTTCTTTTACTATCTCGGGCTCCGGCGTGGAATGACTGCGTATGGTTTTGAAAAGCAGAGCTTCATAAATCGGTTGTCCGCCTAATAATTGCGCCACAACATAGGCGATGGCAGAGGCGATGCCCAAAATCATCAGGTGAGAAAAACTGCCTGTCATCTCGCTGATTAAAACGGTACCGGTAATAGGTGCCCGTACCGAAGCAGAAAAGAAGGCAACCATTGCTAATACGATTACATTGGGAGCATGATTTACCGCAATTAATTGCATAGAGAGCATGATGTTTGCACAAATCCCGCCCATTAGAGCTCCCAGAACCAACATAGGGAGAAAAAAACCTCCGGGTACGCCGGTGCCGTAGCTGATCAAAGTAAAAATAAACTTTCCTGCAAATAATACTAAAAGGAGCCGTAAAGGAAGATCTTTCAGAGCAAGTTCGTTGACTAATTCGTTGCCGCCTCCCAACACTTGAGGGAGCAGGAAACCTAACATTCCGGCACAAAGGAGCGAAAACAGAATCTTTATATAAAGGTTTCTGAAAATCGGCAAGCCGTAAAATTTTTCTGTATTGAGCAAACTCTTATTAAATAGCACTCCGCCGATCGCCGCTATTACAGAAATCACGATTGCATAAAGCAAATGCTTGTCCAGGGGAAAAGGCGGCAGTCCGTAAAAGCTGAAAACAAAATCGCGGCCGAACAGCATGCGGGAAATAAAAGTTGCCGTAAGGGAGGCTGCCATGGCGGGCAACAATACTACTGCTGAAAAATTGCGGTGCAGCTCTTCCAGTGAAAACATAACTCCGGCCAGTGGCGCGTTAAATGCGGCGGCCAGACCGGCGCTGGCGCCGCTGGTAATCAAATAACGTTCTTCCAGGCGGGTACGATTTAAAAGTCGGCTGAAACCCTGGGCGGCGACAGCGCCCAATTGGATGGAAGGCCCTTCTCGTCCTAATGACAGCCCTGCTCCCAAACCAATTACACCGCTTGTCAGTTTGACCCAGAGAATACGCAACCAATTCATACGCATAAACCCCAAGATTACGCCTTTTACCTGAGGAATACCAGAGCCGCCTGCCATGGGTTCGTATTTGGTCAATTTATATAGCAGTCCGCTGATTGCGGCAAGCGCCACAAACCAGCTAAGCGTATATGTGATTGGCAGTTGTGTTAAATTTTCGTATAAAACAAGTCTCCAGGACTCGGCCTGTGCAAGAAGATAACGGAATAAGCTGATTACAAGACCGGAAAAAACACCAACCATAATGCCTTCCCAAAAAAGTTTGAATTGGAAACTCTGCCAATTATTTAGTGAGGAATAGGTTTTCATTACCTGGGAGGCGCTATTTTTCTTATGTTGTTGATTGTACTTAGTAAGAAGAGCAGTAAAATGCTTCTCCATAAAAAAATCCCCTTTGAAAAATTTCTGACTTACCGATAAAATAATATTTTTATAATGCATTTTATTATAACACTACTTTGTCGTAATTTCATAAAAATAGAGAAACTGCAGTTCCTTTCCTGATTTCCTTTGTTATAAAAAGTCGACTGCAGCTAAAACAGTTTTGCTTCGTCTTAGTGCAGCCGACCTGATTTTCCGATGTGTAGAGAACTTGTGTGATGATTATACGATCAGCAGAAATATTTTTTTGAATAAAGACGTAAGTACGTTTTATTCGAGAATACCGGTTTGTTTGTCCAGAGGGATTACTTCCGTATTTTCCTTGTCAAAGCGAGGATTCAGATAGTTGACGTAAATCCAGGCCATGATGCTGCCGGCAATATTCTGCCAGCTGCTGAATAAGGCGCCCGGTACAGTAGCGCCCGGTAATGCGGCAAAATGGGTTTTGGCCAGTCCTGCTGCCAAACCGGAGTTTTGCATACCTACCTCAACAGACAGGGCAATGCATTTTTTCCAACTCATGCCTGTCGCAAGACCGGCGGCAAAACCCAAAGCGGAACCAAGCAGGTTATGCAGAAAAACAACGGCGATCACTGTACTAGAGGATGTGATGATCGCGTTGCGGCTTGCGCCTGCCAAACCGGCAATCAGTAAGGAAATGCAGAGGCAGGAAAGCGCAGGCAGATATACTTTGCCCTTTTCACAAAGTACCGGGAAATAATAACGAATCGCTACACCTAATGCAATCGGTACGATGACGATTTGAATAATGCTCCAAAACATTGCGACAGGGCTGAAATCAATTCGCTGCCCAATGATTAAATACGTAAGGAACGGTGTCATAATAGGAGAGATCAGAGTGGATACACTGGTCATGGTAACGGACAGGGCCAAATCTCCCTTGCTGATGAAAGTGATTACGTTAGAGGCTGTTCCACCGGGGCAGGTGGCTACCAGGACAACACCTACAGTCAAAGCCGGGCTGAGAGAAAACAGGGTACAAAGCAGGTAAGCTAAAAGGGGCATGATGGTGTATTGTGCCAATGCACCCAGAAAAACATCGCGGGGACGCTGCAAAATAAGAATAAAATCCTTGATCTGCATGGTGGTGCCCATACCGAACATAATAACACCCAGCATAAAACTTAGAATACTGAAGCCGGAAATTTTACCCAGGACCCAGGTAAAGGCAGGAGGATAAGTCATACCTCCTATAAAAAACAGCAAAATAACAACGCCGAAATATTTACCTACCAGTTCACAAAGCTTTTTCATAATGCGTCTCCTCCCTGCAAATTGCAGACTTTGCCGGGAGCGGGGGCATAAAAAATGCGCACCCGTGACAGATGCGCATTGATATACACGTAGCGTCTCGTCCCGGTCATTTCAGATCCAAGCGATTTTTGACAGTTTTCAGGAAAACAAAGCAGTTGTTTCGGTAAGACTCTTTTAAAAGATATCTTCCGGTCTGCAAGTGTCCCCACGTGATAATAACAAAAAAACGAATTTAATGCAAGAGAAAATTCATCTGTAGATTTTACGATAAAAGATTATTTTGCCAAAGGCATGGTTTCAAGTCCCGGCTTTTCGACTTGTACCGCGTCATAATCCGGGTCAAATTTGGGATTAAATACGTTTACATAGAGCCAGGCCAGTACGGCTCCGGAAATATTATGCCAGGCGCTGAATATAGCTCCCGGAGCTGCGGCTAAAGGCATTGCCGCAAAATGGGCTTTGGCCAGGCCGACGGCCAGACCGGAATTTTGCATACCTACCTCGATGGATAGTGCCACAGCTTTTTTCCAGCTCATCCCTGCGAAATGGGCAATCAGGAAGCCCAGGGCATAACCCAGGCAATTATGCAGAATTACTACTAAAATAATAATACTGGAAGCTGCTAAAATAGCATTGCGGCTTACGGCAATAACCCCGGCAATAATCAGAGAGATTGCGATGGAGGAAACTGCCGGAAGGTAGTCCTGTGCGACAGCGGCGAGTTTTGGCAGGAACTGTTTTACCGCTAAACCAAGAGCAATCGGGATGATAACGATTTGTACAATGGAAAAGAACATTCCTACAGGGTCAAAATTAATACGCTGGCCAATCAACAGATAGGTGATCATAGGAGTTAAAATAGGAGAGAGAAGTGTAGATACCATCGTCATAGTTACGGATAAAGCTACATCGCCTTTGCTCATAAAAGTGATCACATTGGAAGAAGTACCGCCCGGGCAAGTGCCGACCAAGACAACGCCTACGGTCAGGGCCGGGTCCAAATTAAAAAATACAGCGAGAAGATACGCTAAAAAAGGCATAACGAAATATTGTGCAATAGAGCCCAGGAATACGTCGAAAGGACGCTTTAAAATGAGTCCGAAGTCTTTTAGATTTAAGGTTGTGCCCATGCCGAACATCACGATACCCAGCATACATGCCAAAACGGATACGCCGCCCACTTTGCCTACGACCCATTTCCAATAGTCAGGGGTAGTAAGACCCAGGATCAGAAAAACAATGGCAATGATACCAAAATATTTTCCAATCGCCGCACATAAACTTTTCATGCTAAAACCTCTTTCCTAAGTAAAATACGGCGGCTTTGTTTTGCCGGGAGAAGGATGCCGCATAGCCTGATCCCGTTTCTGTATGTACAACCGCAAATAAGCAAACGTAAAATCGGCCCTGTGTAGAGTAAGGGCCGGCGTATTTTTAGTGTGTAAGGTGAATTATAAGCATAAGTTTTTTAAAATACAAGCATTTTTGTAATATTTGAAGAGAAAACCGATGAAAAAATGAAAAAATGAACGGAGATTGTAAAATATGAAACGAGAATTGTGTTATACTATTCCCAAAGGGGCTGGAGATATGAACATAATTATTGCTAAAAATATTCGGACGGAAAAAACTATCCGGAAAAGCCGTTTTATCTGTTCTTTGCAAAGGGCGGAATCAGAGGAAGAAGCAAAGTCTTTTATTAAAGATATAAAAAAAGAGTATTGGGATGCGACGCATAATTGCAGTGCTTACATTATTGATGAACAGCAGCAGCGATCCAATGATGACGGGGAACCGTCCGGCACGGCCGGTATACCTATGCTGGAAGTCTTACGTAAACAGCAGGTAGTACAGGTCGCAGCGGTTGTAACAAGATATTTTGGCGGCGTTAAGTTAGGGGCCGGAGGGTTGATACGAGCTTATTCCGGAGCTGTTGCTCAGGCTCTTGCAGAGGCAGGGCTTGCGAAAAAAGTAAAATCTGGCCTCTATGTGTATAAATGCAGCAATCTCGCTGCAGGGAAATTGCAAAATTTACTTTACCGTCAATCTTTATTTACGCTTGTTTCTGTTGAATATGGAAATGAAGTTGCGTTTACGTTGCAAATGGAGGAGAAAAACCTGTCGGCAGCACAGGCGTGGTTGACAGATGCTTTGCAAAAACAAACGGAACTGCAGAAAGTCGGAGAGACGTTTAAAGAGGTATTGTTAAGGTAAAATGCTTGACGTGTATGTTATAATAAAAACGATAGACAGATATTTAAAAACATATTTTTGTCTGTCAATTATAAGTTTGTATTGAGAAGTGTCTATGGGATCGGGTGCTCGCGAATCGCGGGCACCCTGTTTCTGTTTTTAGAGATAATTGTTTATATAGGCACATGCTCATATAAAAAGAAAAGGAGAAAAAGCATGTTAAGAAAAGTACTTTGTTTGGTATTGAGCGTTTTCTGCGTTGTAGCCTTTGTGGGCTGTGGGGGGAAGTCCGCGTCTTCGACAAAAGAGAAAAAACTGGAAGTGATGGCCAGCTTTTACCCCATCGCAGAATTTACCCGTCAGGTGGGCGGAAGCCATGTGACGGTGAATACCATGATTCCTGATGGTGTGGAACCCCACGATTGGGAACCGACAGCGAAAGATATAGAAAAATTGGGAAAATCCGCTATTTTCTTTTATAATGGTGGTGTGGAGCCCTGGGCCGAAAAGGCAATCGCTGCACTGGGGGAGAAAAAGATCACCGGTGTGGAGGTCGCTCATAGCTTGATGACCGAAATATTCCATGAAGAGCACGAGGAAGATTCGGATCATCACGATGCGAAAGAACAGCATGAAGAAAAGATGCATCATGATGCTGAGGATAAGCATGACGCAAAAGACCGGCACGAAGAAAAAGAACACCGGGAAGATAAAGCGACTTCTGCCGGACACCATCATCAGCATAATGGGCAGGATCCCCATGTATGGGTCAGTCCTAAACAGGCAATGGAAGAGGTAAAAATTATCGCTGTGGAATTAGGTAAAAAAGATCCGGCTCATAAAGCGGATTATGATAAAAATGCCGAAGCATATCTAAAAAAATTGTCTGATCTGGATAAACAACTGCAAGACCTGGGGAAAGTGGCTAAACGCAAAGAATTTGTAACAACGCATGCGGCCTTCAGCTATCTGGCCAAGGACTATGGCTTTACACAGCTTTCTATAATGGGCTTGAGTCCGGATGCGGAACCGGCGCCGAAAGATATGACAAACCTGGTTAATTTAATCAGGGAAAAAGGTATTAAGGTCGTATTTTTTGAGACCCTGGTTTCTCCGAAAGTTGCGCAGACAATTGCGAAAACGGCAGGAGTTTCCACCCTGGTATTGAATCCTTTGGAAGGCTTGACCGCTGAAGAAAAGAAGGCCGGAGCCGATTATATCAGTGTGATGCAGGAAAATATCAACAATCTGAAAAAGGCATTGGCAGAGTAGTTCCGGCCTAAAATAATGCTGTCAGAAAAGACATAAAAGAAAGCAGGGAGAATATCATGCAGTTAGTCGCTCTTAAAAATCTGGGCTTCAGCTTTGGTGAAGGTTGGATTTTTCGCAATTTAAATCTGGAAATACAACAAGGCGATTTTATTGCAGTCATTGGGGCGAACGGAGCGGGGAAAAGTACGTTGTTACGCGTTATCGCCCACATCCTCCCGGCTACAGAAGGAGACGTTTTTTTGTTTGGGGAATCTTTACAGAGGTTTAGAAACTGGAAGAAGATAGGTTATGTACCGCAAAATCCGGCGCGGCAGCAAAATAGTTTTCCCATCAGCGTACGAGAAGTCGTTCAATTAGGAAGATTGGATGGCAGCAGCGTTTTTAAGCGTTTTAACAGTGACGATCACAGAGCGGTTGATGAGATTATGCAGAAGTTTGGTTTGGAAGAGTTCTCGCACCGAAAGGTGGGGGAACTTTCCGGTGGGCAGCAACAACGCGTGTTTCTGGCTCGGGCAATGGTTAACGATCCGGACATTTTGTTGTTGGATGAACCGGCCACCGGTGTGGATACAGATGCAAAAGCTGTCCTCTACCAGATGCTTGGAAAATTGAATCAGCAGGGCAAAACAATTATTATGGTGTCTCATGATCTGGATCTGGCAGATCAGTATGCCAGGAAAGCGTTATGTCTTGACCAGGGGTTATGTTTTTGGGGTAATATGCATGATGCGCTGAAGCATCGGCATAAGCATGGTTATTTTTATTAAAAAAGCCCTGAGAAAAGAGCTTTTCCACGCTGTTATTCGAAAGCGGAACTCGATTTGGAATTCAATTTTTGTAAGTGAATCTTAGTGCAGAGAAAATGAAGAAACACCTCGGACAAAGTGTAAGGCTGGTTATTTGCAGTAAGTTTTGCAATACGTAAAGAGAAAGAGTGCGAATGATGGAAATTTTCCTGATGGATTTTATGCAGCGAGCCTGGTTGGCCGGCCTTATTATGGCTGTAATCTGCCCCCTCATCGGCAGTTTTCTGGTCTTACGCCATCAGTCTATGATCGGAGACGGATTAGGGCATATTGCTTTTGCCGGGGTAGCGGGGGGGGCTTTATTAGGGACACAGCCTGTTCTTTCCGCGGCGGCGGTTACTGTAATCGGCGCAGTTTTAATTGAAAAGGTCCGGACCCGAATGCACGACTATGCGGACATGATCCTTGCGCTCTTTTTTTATGCGGGAATGGGATTTGCAGTGATATTCACCAGTTTGAATCATAGCGGCAGTTTTAATCTGAGCAGCTTTTTATTTGGTAGTTTGATGACAATCTCGCAAGCGGATCTATATATTGTGGCCGCACTGGGCATCTTTATTATTATTTTTATTCTTGCCTTATACAGACCGCTGCAATATTTGGCTTATGACGAGGTGTCGGCCAAAGTGGCCGGGCTTCCGGCAGACACCTTGAACTTGTGGCTCAGTGTGTTGACCGCCTTAACTGTTGCGCTTTCCATGCGCGTGGTAGGGATTTTATTAGTTTCTGCCATGATGGTGATTCCTGTGGCGTGTGCCTTACAATGGTCCCGCAGCTTTTCCGGAACGATGCTGAGGGGCGTTGGCTTTGCTTTATTTTCTGTGACTCTGGGGATGTTTTTGTCTTATGAGCTTAACCTGGCTCCGGGAGGGACCATCGTATTGGTAGGTGCCGGTTGCTTTCTTTTCAGTATGCTATATACTATAAACAAGAAGTAAGAAGGATGGTGCTGCCCTATGCGAGCAGATTTACATATTCATACCACCGCCTCTGACGGCACATGGGGGCCGGCTGAACTTGTCAGCAAGGTTCAAACTGCCGGTATAGAGGTGTTTGCTGTTTCTGACCATGATCATACGGGTAATGTGGCTGAAACCGGACGTATCGCAAAAAATGCCGGGCTTGTTTTTTTGCCGGCCGTCGAATTAAACTCTACAAAAGACGGGCATAATTATCATATTTTGGGTTATGGGATTGATACAGCCAACGCAGTTTTACAGGAGCTGTGCTCGCACAATCGTGAGTTGCTGGAGCAAAAGGATAATGACAGCATTCACATGTTGGTAAAGCGGGGCTGGCCGGTTTCTATGGAAGAGTTCAAAGGGTACCGTTACGATCGTCGGCGAGGTGGTTGGAGAGCGTTGGCTTATTTGCAGGACAAAGGGCTTTGCGGTGATGTAGCAGATTTTTTTACGCGGATTTTTACGGCAGAGAATAATTTAGGCTTTCCGGAATTCCCTTCTGTGGGAGAAGTTGTTCGGGTCGTTCATCAGGCCGGGGGACTTGCGCTTTGCGCTCATATTGCCAGTGACTTTCATGGTGCCGGCCTGCAGGAATGTTTGCCGCGCTTATTAGATGAGGAATTGGATGGTTTTGAGTGTTATCACTCTGGTCATAAAACAAGCGACAGCTACTTATTGGCGCATTACTGTCAGCGTCATGGTTTATGTATTTCCGGTGGTAGCGATTGTCATGGCTCTTTTGTTGCTGCACGTCATTTAGGTGAGCCACTGATTGATACTTCGATGCTGTCTCTTCCGGGATTACTATCTTGCCATTAAACCCCAGGCTTGTTGTAAATATGACCTAGATATGGTGAAAAAGGCAGGCGGAAAGCCTTTTTTAACTGATTGTAATACGTTATATGTAGGCACTAGAAAAAATGCTCTGGAACATTTGGATACTGCCTATGAGAATGGCTTTAATCCTTTTTGTACCGGTTGCCAGACGCTCATTGCAGATGGTCTGAGAGGTAATGACGAAGCGTTGCTGCCGATTCCCAATGGCGAGCTGGTGAAAGAAGCAAAAGTAGGTAAGGCACTGGCGGATGCGGATGTGATCATTTCCCTGACTCACTTTAAGGGCCATGAAATGGCAGGTTTTGGCGGTGCTATTAAAAATATAGGCATGGGTGGTGAAAGCCGTGCCGGTAAGATGGATCAACATAGTAATGGCAAAGTACAGGCCAATCAGGGAAAGTGCGTCGGTTGTGGACGCTGCGTTGCCATTTGTGCACAGGATGCACCCAGTATCACCAATAAGAAAAGTCATATTGACCAAAGTAAATGCGTGGGTTGCGGTCGTTGTCTGGCGACTTGCCCTACAGATGCCATTGCGCCGGTAAGTTGGGATGCAGGTGCGGTATTTAATCGTAAAATGGCTGAATATGCGGCGGCAATTGTAGCCGGGAAGCCACAGTTCCATGTCAGTCTGATTGTGGATGTATCGCCGAATTGTGATTGCCATGCGGAAAATGATATCCCGATTGTACCGGATATCGGCATGCTGTGTTCAGAGGATATGGTAGCATTAGACCAGGCTTGTGCGGACTTAGTTAATGCGGCGGAACCGGTCAAAGGATCGCAGTTGGATAAAAATCTTAAAAAAATTGCAAATAAGGTGGCAAAAAAAGACTATTTTACGATTACAACTCCCGAATCCGACTGGGAGAATTGTTTGCCCCATGGGGAAAAAATCGGTTTAGGCACCCGGGAATATGAACTGATAAAATAAGCGCTATCGCAGTAGACATAGTATTGTAATAGCGAAGCGCATGATTGGGACAGAGTAAGGGCTTATGATAAATAACTATGAAAAGGGACTCCGTTTATCTATGAACGGAGTCCCTTTTATGACTATTGCCGCAAAATACCTGTTCCGGCTGAAGCTTATTTGATTTTATTTAAATTACGCCATCCTTTAGAAAAAAAATACAATAAGACAACAAAGTAAATAAACGTGCCGGATAATGTGCGAGTAGAAAACCAGAGCGGAAATAGAAAAAAGGTCAACAGCAAAATAAATAAGCGTAATAAAAACGGAACTGAAAGTAAAAAATCCCACCCTGTTTTTCTGTAAGCGTTGAGAATATAAGACATGGCAAAAAGGCTCTGACGTGAAGCAAAGATGCCAAAGAAAAAACCGCTTATGATAAACAGGACCAGATTTATGCTTGCATTAAAGTCAGAAAAGTTGAAAACCGTATTCACAGCAAAACCTCCGTAGCGGGACTAGTTACATTATAACGTGCAAGCAGTTGCAGAACAATATGCGGCAGAAAAACATGCAAGGAAAATAAAAAAGGGAAATAAAAGTAAAGGAAGAGACATAATTATGTTGCGAATTTATGCTAAAATAGTAACTATACAAAGGTGTTTTTAGAGAATGAAAAAATATATTTTCCGCAGGTGCCCATCCCAACTGAGAAGATGGAAATATCGTTTAGCCATTTTTGAAATAAAACGGGAATGGAAAGTATTGCGTGCGTAAAAGAGGATGAAAAAATGAAATTTGCACTGGAAGGAATAAAGGTAATTGATTTTTCAAAATGGCTGCCGGGTCAATATTGCGGTATGATGCTGGCTGATTACGGCGCCGACGTTATAAAAGTTGAGAATGTTCACGGGGATCCTAATCGTTTGTTCAGTCCCTGCCTGGCGCCCACCATGAGCAGTTGGAACCTGGCTTTAAATCGAAATAAGAAAGGGCTTTCTGTGAATTTAAAAACGCAGGAAGGAAAGGAAATTCTGCTTCGCCTTTTACGAAGATCGGATGTGTTTCTGGAAGGTTTTCGCCCCGGCTTTTTGGCGACGATGGGCTTGGATTATGAAAGCATAAAAAAGGAAAACCCCGGACTGATTTATTGTTCTATCACAGGGTTTGGCCAAGTGGGCAATAATCGTTGGCGGCCGTCCCATGATTTGAATATAGTTGGTTTATCGGGGTTGGCCTGGGGACAGGGCGAGGCTCCGCCGGCAGTTACGGAAACCCAGGTATCCGCATTAGGAGGCAGTTTAAATGCGGCAATGGCCATAGCAATGGCCTTGTATTCCCGCGCCAAAACGGGGAAAGGGCAATATATTGATGTGAGTTTGTATAGTGCGGCGTTAAGTATGCAGACCGTGTCGATCGCGTCCGTTCTGGGCTGTCGTGTTACACAGGAAAAACCTTTTGGCAGGTGTGCGCATTATTATAATATCTACCGTACCAAAGATCAGAAATATATTAGCGTAGGAACAATAGAACCAAAATTTTGGGCGCGCTTTTGTGACATGATCGGTAAACCGGAGTTTAAAGAGCGGCAGTATGATTTTGCAAATACAAAAGAAATTACAGAAGAAATACAAAAAGTAATTGCTGGCAAAACCCGGGCGGAGTGGGAAGATCTGTCTGCACAGGGGGAATTTTGTGTCACACCGGTTTTGAACGTAGAGGAGGCACTGGAAAGCGATATACTGACCGCAAGTCATATGTTAGAGGATAGGCAAGAAGATCTTGGCAGAGTAAGCTATTTAAGACCGGCTGTACAAATGTCTGCAACACCCGGCAATATTCGTTCACGCGCCCCTTATATAGGTGAGCATAATCTGGCGATTTTACAAGAATTGGGTTATAGCAGGGAAGAAGTATCTTCCTTCAAAAAGCAAGGCATTATTTAATCGAAGGAGTTTCACGTGAAACATTTTTTAAGAATCATATTTACGCTGATCTGTTTTATCATTTCCTGCCTTCCCGTATCAACTGCACAGGCCGGGCTTATAGGGCAAAAACAGGAATCTGAGATGGGGAAGGCTGCAGCAGAGCAATTAGAGGCGCGCTACGGCTTATATCAGGATTCTGCGACCGAAGAACGAATCAACCGTATCGGGCAAAGTCTGGCCGCTGTTTGCGGACGCAAGGATATAAACTATACCTTCAAAGTGCTGAATACGGAAGAAATCAATGCGCTTGCATGCCCGGGCGGTTATATATATGTTTTTAAGGGTCTGCTGGATTATATGCCCAGCGATGCGGAACTGGCTGGCGTGCTGGGGCACGAGATAGGGCACGTAGTCAAACGTCATACAGTGAAACAGATAGAAAAAAATATGTGGACACAGCTTGCCGCTATTCTGGCCGGCATTGCCTCGGGAAATGGAGATGTGTTGGCGATGGGCATGGTGGTAAGTGATGCATTGGCAGCAGGTTATAGCCGGGCCGATGAAACGCAGGCAGATCAGGAAGGATTTACGTATACTGTAAGAGCGGGGTATAGTCCCTATGCGATGCTGGTCACTCTGAATAAGCTGGAAGAATTAAGCCGTCAATACGGAAATCCCGGATGGGGGTTGTTTGATAGTCATCCGGAGCCGGAACAGCGGGTAAAAAAGATAAAAAAAATGCTGGAGTCCTTAAATATTTCACCGGAACCGGATATCAAGGCGGACGGGTCTGTCACCGTGAAGGAAACATTCTCCGGAACGGATTGGGAATTTAAGATCCTTGGCCCGGGTAGTGGGAACAAACCTGAATACCGAGCGGAATTATTAGCCGGAGCCCTGTATCAGGTAAAACAAAAAGGGAAGGTCATGCCGTCTCATTTTATTGTGTATGATGCAGGAGATAAAGCCACAATTTATTATGAGGATATGCAGATACTGACGGTGTATCAAGAGGAGAGCGCCGCTTTTAATGGAACGGGAGCCTATGCAAATTATTGTGCGGCATTGTTTCGCGACTGGGCTGAAAGGGTGAATAAAGCACATTCGTTTTAAGAACGCAGCATGCGGTCATAAAACCGGAATTTATCTTTTTGACAGTGAATATTTTTGGAATTTGATGTACAATAAATACACAAGTAGTATTGTATTGAGAAATAAGTCAGGTGGGAAAGAGGTGTAAATATGGGGAAAAATCGTTTTGGGAAAAAAGCGACAGCCTTAGTTCTGGCAGGAGTCTGCGGTATGACGATGGGACTGACCGCCTTGCCGGTACCTTTTGCGGAAGCCGCCCTAGGTGGTGTTTTAGGGACGGTTGTACAAGATGCTTTGTCCTATAAAGAGGTCGAGGAAGCGATTCACTACTATAACAATACGGAACCGGGACGGCAGGCATTGCTCCAATCTTTTAAAAAGAAACTCAAAGTTTCAGAAAATGGCTATTTACATAATCGTGTAGATAATATCGTGTCACGTCTGAGTTCAAGTATTGCTTTATCGGACCCCTCAATTAATAAAAAACCCTATATCTATTTTGTGAATCAAGAAAAATCGTTTAACGCTTTTTGCAGCATGGGGCATGTAATGAGTGTGAATGAAGGGTTGTTCACCATGACGGACAATGAGGATGAGTTGGCTGCTGTTATTGCTCATGAAATGGGTCACGGACAAAAAGACCATGTGGCCAAATCCATCCGCAAAAAAATGGTTATTGAAATGGGAGCCGGAGTTTTGTCATCAGCCATGGGAGCAAGCACATTTTCTAATTTTGCTTTAGACTTAGCCATGAATCAAATCGACAATGTAGTGATTGGCAAAAAGGATGAATGGCAGGCAGATAATCTGGCTTTTGATTATTTGCTCGGTGCCGGCTATAATCCCGGGGCTACGGCAGCGTTATGGCAACGGGTGGAAGATAAGTATGGTGCCTCCAAGTCCAGCTTTGTCGGGGAAATTTTTTCTCCCAGCGACCATCCCACCCATAAACAACGCAAAGAAAACTATATGAAGCGTGTTTCAGCTTTAGGCAATAATCGTGTGACTGCCGCAGGCGGAACGGTTAAAGTGAATGGTAAATCGTTTGTTACTCCGGTTCGTGCTGGAGATATGAGCGGAGCTGAACGCTCTTACTTCGTTCAGGGAAACCTGGCAGCGGCTTATCATAATGGGCACAGCGCACAAAGCGCCTATGTCTCAGGCAATACGGTTATGTTGGGGGCGCAGCCTATTATGACTTGCTATGCCGGTGATATTTCGGCTTATGAATTGGCCGAAATATTAAATGCTATAAAATAACCATATATAACGGGGCACACACAAAGGAGGCGAAATATTTTGGAAAATAAACTTTGGCGGATGCTTAAGGAGTTGAAATCAGAACAATTTGTTTGGGTGGAACTGTCCCATTCTCTGAATAACGAGAGCCCGGTCTGGAGCGGGATGCCTGAGGGGGTAGTCAAGTTAGGAGAAACAGTGTTTGATTGGGGGAATCCGATGTTGGAGTGCTTGATTCAAACCTTTAAGTTTCCCGGGCAGTTTGGAACCCACGTGGATTTTCCGGGACATTTTGCTAAAGGCGCCAAACTTTCAGAAGCGTATGGCGCAAATGAACTCCTATTCCCTTTGGTAGTAATTGATATCACTGAAAAAGTTAAAGATAATGTGGATTATGCAGTGACTGTGGGAGATATCAAGGAATATGAAGAACATTATGGCATTATTCCGGAAGGCGCTTTTGTAGCGTTGCGTACCGATTGGTATAAACGCTGGCCGGATATGGAAAAACTGGCTAATGCAGATGCCAACGGCAACGAGCACTGCCCCGGCTGGTCTAATGAAGCGCTTGCATACATTTATGAAATACGGAAAGCTGCAGCCAATGGGCATGAAACTTTGGATACCGATGCCAGCTGTCTGGCAACGGCGGCGGGAGATTTGGCCTGTGAACGCTACGTTTTAAAAAATGGACATCTTCAGGTCGAAGTGATGAAAAATCTGGATAAAGTGGCTCCGTCCGGCGCCATTTTACTATTGTCCTGGCCTCGTATTGAGGGGGCAACCGGTTTGCCGGCAAGGGTGTATGCCATTTCGCCAAAAGTTTGATTTTTATGATTATACAGGGCCTGATATAAATAAAAAATAAAGGAAAATTTTATGGTCTATCCCTTGTGTTTTGATATTGCGGCCATTTAATACTATAAAATTTGCCATAAGCTGCCTCGAGTTCTTTCTCAAATGGATTGCTAAATAGAAATAGTACTAAAAATAAAATAAAGGGGAATTTTGTAATTGATTTTTATTATTCTATTAAAATAAATTTAATAGAATAATAAAAATTTTGGATAAAAACGGGAAAAATATGATAAAATAAAAAACAGATATAACAGATATAGATATTGAACATGTGGGAAAAGTAGTTTTTAAGAGCTTATGGGTATCTAAAAGTAATTTGCAACACCGTTTCTTCCAGCTTGGAAACCTTGTAAGGTACATAATTAGGCGGAAAGGAGCTAAGGTAATGAAGTGGAAAAAGAACCGAAGGCTGCACGTCCTCCTCTTTCTGTTAGTTATATTTTCCCTGACGGTTCTTTCGGTTGCCATGGCGTTTGCAGCGACTGGAGATAAGAAAGATGTGACCTGTGGTACGTTTTGGCCGCCGGAGGAAGGCTACTATGTACGTCGCAACTCCTCCGGTATTGTAAACGGTATGATGAATGTCATTGTACCGGGGAAATATCCACCTTTGATCGGGATACAGATTTTTAACGCTGAGGATAACAAAGATACCAAAACGGGCAAATTGATCCAGGCAGATTCGCTCCCTTATAATTACGGTGTCTGGTTTGGGGGGACGATTCAGCCTGCGCAGGCAATCTTCGCTACTCGTATGGTTCAGGGAGCCTATACAAAAACATTTTCCTTACATGGAGATGTAACCCAAACAATTCCGTTGGGAAATCTTCCCAACTATAAGGCGCAACTTTGTTACAATCGTATTATATTGTCGTCTTTTCCCGGAGTACCTTTTGTTCCTGATGTTGCGGGCGAATATATACGGGAAGATGTGATGCGTGCGGCCTCTCCGGATGTATATATGGCAGTGGCCCTACTGGAAATGTTGCCGTTTTCTGACACGCAGTTGGAATTTTGGTCTGGCAATTATGAGATGCAACTTGCTGAGTTGGTTCATAATAGTGGAATATTTGATGTGTATCCTCAGTTGGGGAATATCGGACCGGGATTTGAAATTAAAGTGTTACGCAAAGATACGGGAAAACTGCATTATAGTTTTGTTATAAAAGATAACTTGAAAGAGGTTTATCGGGTGGCGCCAGATGGAAGCGCTGTCCTCATTTATAATATAAATGGAGCAAAAGGCTAAAGAAACGGAGGCGGTGTTCTATGAAAAATCTGTGGAAAAAGATTTACGGCGGACTTGTAGTGTCTTTTTTACTTTTAACCTTGCCACTTTCGGTATGGGCAGAAAAAGTCATTATTTTGCACACGAATGATATTCATTGTGGGGTGGAAGATAATATTGGCCTTGCTAAAGTAGCACAATATAAAAAAGACTTATTAAAAGAAACTCCTTATGTTGCTTTGGTGGATGCGGGAGATGCTGTGCAAGGTGCTCCGGTGGGAAAGCTTTCTGGTGGAATGTCTGTTGTTAAGATGATGAATGCAGCAGGTTATGATTTTCTGATCCCCGGCAATCATGAATTTGATTATGGGATGGAACAATTTTTTAAACTGGCAAAAAAACAAAAAACAGGTTATTATTCGGCAAATTTCGTAAATTTGCCAACGAATAAATTAGTCCTTCCACCGTATAAGATGATGACATTCGGTAAGAAAAAAATTGCTTTTTTGGGAGCCACAACACCCAGTACCTTTATCAATTCTACCCCGCAGTTTTTCCAAAATGAAAAGGGACAGTTTATTTATGGTTTTTGCGAAGATAAAGAAGGAACTAAATTATATAACCAGTTGCAAAAATATATTGACCAGGCAAGAGGTGAGGGCGCGGACTACGTGGTTTTAGTGGCCCATTTGGGAAGCGATGGTTCCATTCCTGTCTGGAGCAGCGAAGCGGTGATAAAAAATACGACTGGTATAGATGTTCTGATAGATGGACATTCCCATGAATTGTATGAACGGGAAGTATTTAATAAAAAGGGAGAAAAAGTATTGTTAGCACAGACCGGTACCAAAATGAAGAGTGTCGGCAAAGTGGAGATCAATGATAATGGTCAAATCACGGCTACTTTAATAAAAGAGCTTAAAGACGCAGATCCTGGGGTTCTTAAAGTAATTGCCAAAGAAAATAAGCGGTTTGAAAAGATTTTAAATAATCCTATGAGCGAGACTTTGGTAGATTTGACAATTGATGACCCTGTTACCGGTGAGCGAAGGATCCGTAATGGGGAAACAAATTTGGGGGACTTAGTCGCTGATGCCTATCGCAATGTATTAAAGACGGATGTTGCAATGATTAACGGCGGCGGTATTCGTGTAAACTTAGCTAAAGGTACACTTACTTATAATGATCTTTTGGCAGCATTCCCCTTTGGCAATATGTGTGCTGTTGTTGATTGTACCGGGCAACAGATATTGGATGCCTTGGAAATGGGAGCGGCTAATTATCCGGAAGAAAATGGGGGATTTTTCCATGTTTCCGGATTGACCTATACCATAGACAGCAAAATTCCTTCCACTGTAAAAATGGACGATAAAGGAAACTTTGTAAGCGTTGCAGGGGCAAGACGAGTAAAAGACGTTATGGTGAATGGCCAGCCGCTGGACCCGCAAGGAGATTACACGGTAGGCGGCATTACTTATATTCTGAAGAGTGGCGGCAACGGGATGACAATGTTCCGTGATGCAGTATTGCTGTCCGATGGCGATATTTCTGATGTGGATGCCATTACTGAGTTTATCAAAACGCACCTTAACGGCAAGGTAAAAGAAGGCTATGAAAAACCGGAAGGACAGGGCAGAATAAAAATACTGCAATAAGTTGAAAATTTTGCGATAAACTGTATCAACAATACTAGCTGGTAATGCTTATAATGGATGTTTTGACGAATTAAAAAGAATATATATTAAAAAAGCTTTCTTTATGGTAAAATGAAAGACAGAAGGAAGGGGCGAGAGCAAGCCTGTCTAAGCGATCAGGTCCCTTAAATTTAGAGGAAAATGAAGGAGGTCTGCCACTATGGGATTAATCAAAGCAGGTATGGGCGCAATTGGCGGCGTGTTAGCCGACCAATGGAAAGAGTATTTTTACTGTGAAAGTCTGACGCCGGATGTTCTAATGGCAAAAGGGCAGAAAAGGACCAGTTCACGAGGACGCAGTTCTAATACCAGCGCCGAAGATAATATTATTTCTAACGGTTCCGTTATCGCCGTAAACAATGGGCAGTGCATGATGATCGTAGAGCAAGGTAAGGTTGTCGAACTGTGTGCCGAGCCGGGTGAATTTACATATGATAAATCAACCGAACCTACTATTTTTACCGGTGATTTGAAAGAAAGCGTTGTAGATGTATTTAAACGCGTTGGCAAACGTTTTACTTTTGGCGGCGATACCGGCAAGGATCAACGGGTGTATTACTTTAATACCAAAGAAATCATTGGTAATAAATACGGTACTCCCAGTGAGGTCCCTTTTAAAACTGTGGATGAGGGAACCGGTTTGAAGCTGACAGTTCGTATTCGCTGCTTTGGTGAGTACAGTTACAAAATTGTTGATCCGATCTTGTTCTATACGAACGTAGCCGGCAATGCCGGAGATGAGTATCTTCGCAGCCAGATTGACAGTCAGTTGAAATCAGAATTGCTGACTGCTTTGCAGCCGGCCTTTGCAAAGATTTCCGCCATGAAGATCGACTATACGGAACTGCCGGGGAGAACCTATGAATTAGCAGATGCGTTGAACAGCGTTCTTTCGGCGAAATGGAGAGAGCTGCGCGGCATCGAGGTTGTTTCCTTCGGTGTGAACAGCGTTAAGGCGAATGAAGAAGACGAAGCGAAGATCCAGAAAATCCAGATGGGTATGGCAATGTCCAATCCCGCTATGGGTGCCGGTGTCCTGGTTGATGCGCAGGCTGATGCAATGAAAATTGCGGCGGCTAATGAAGGCGGTATGGGAGCTGCGTTTGGTTTCATGGGTATGAACATGGCGGGTGCAGCCGGCGGCATGAATACCGGTAATTTATACGGTATGGCCCAACAGCAACAACAGCAGGCTCCTGTTCAGAGTGCTCCGCCTCCGGCAGCACCACCGGCAGCGCCTCAGGCCCCGGCAGGTTGGACTTGCGAATGCGGTCAGAGCGGTAATACCGGTAAGTTCTGCGGCAATTGCGGTAAGACGAAGCCGGAACCCCAGGACTGGACCTGTGAATGCGGGACTCATAATACCGGTAAATTCTGTGGAAACTGTGGTAAACCGAAACCGGCTGCGCAGGACTGGACCTGTGAATGCGGGACTCATAATGCCAGCGGTAAATTCTGCGGTAATTGTGGTAAACCAAGACCTTGAGTTGTGAAGCTTTAATAAATACTGGGCGCGCCTGCCGTCTGCTTTTGCAGGCTGGCAGTGTGCGTTTTATTCAATCTTTAGTGAGAGGTGATGACGATGGCAGATACCTCTGTCGGCTACAAATGTCCTAATTGCAGTGCCCCGCTAACCTATCAACCGCATCAGGATAAAGTAACCTGTGAATATTGTGGTACCGAACTTAAAATCAAGGCGTTAGAAGAATTATTTGCCAAACAAGAAGAGCGGGCGGCAAAGGCACAGGCAGCAAAAGAATCGAAATGGGATACAAAGAATGCGGGCAGCGAATGGAGCGAAGAAGAAGCCGCTTGTTTGAAGACTTTTTGCTGTTCATCCTGCGGTGCGGAGCTGGTATGTGATGAAAACACGATGGCGACAGAATGTTGCTATTGCGGTAATCCAACCATGTTGCCAGCCCGTTTTACCAATACATTGAAACCGGATTATGTAATTCCGTTTAAATTGACTAAAGAAGAGGCCGTAGCGGCGCTGAAAGAATTCTATAAGGGTAAATATCTGTTGCCATCTGCCTTTACCGCCAACAACAGGGTGGAAGATATCCAACCCATGTATGTTCCTTATTGGCTGTTTGATTCTGATATTTCTGCGACGGCCACATTCCGGGCGGAAAATGACTTGGCAATCGATACGCCGGATGCTACGATTGTTGAGACCAGCGTGTATGATGTGGAACGCAGCGGCGTGATGTCTTTTGAACGCATTCCCGTTGATGGAAGCGAAAAGATGGATGATACCTATATGGAAAGCGTGGAGCCTTTTGATTACAGCCAGATGGTTCCTTTTAGCGCCGGTTACCTGACAGGGTATCTGGCGGATAAGTATGATGTGGACGCAGAGAAATGCGCGCCTCGTGCCGATCAACGCGTCAATGACAGTGTAGTCCCGGTATTGCAGGAGACCGTACAGGGCTATTTGCGGTGTCAGGTGTCGGATTGTTCTGTTATTAAGGATACCGGCAGCGTTAAGTATGCGTTGGCTCCTGTATGGATACTGACTACCCGTTATCAAAACAAGCCCTATACATTTATGATGAATGGACAAACAGGGAAAATGGTGGGAAGCTTGCCGGTTGACAAACAAAAAGCAATTCTGTACCCGGGGATTATTTTCCTGGTACTTTTGCCCATCTTGTATTTCGCTGTGAAATCTTTATTGGTGTGAGGGGAGGGGGAGACAATGATGAAAAAAATATTCTTGCTGGTGACCCTCCTGACCGCTTTGCTGGGGCTTTCAGGGCTATTCGATCAATCAGGAACCGCCTATGCGGCTACAGCGGTAAAACAACAGCCCAGTCTTGTTGATGCGGCAAATGTCTTACAGCCTGTGGACAAACAAAAAATACTGTCTTTAATTCGTCAAATCGAACAAAAACATAAAATTCGAGTGGCAGTCCTGACTGTTTCCGGTACACAGGGTATGGACATAAAAGATTATGCGAATGGCATTCTGGATGGTTATTATCAGGATGGAGAAAAAGGGAATATGGTAATGATCCTTGATGTGGGAAGCCGTCGGTGGCAAATTGCCACGGATCCTAAAATGAGAAAGATGATTACTGATGAGCGAGGGATTCCCAAGTTAAAAGAGTCTTTTATAGATGCGCTGAAAAAAGGTGATTATGCAAAGGCCTTTACTAATTATGCGAATACCACTGATTTTTTAGTGAACTATTATGCGAAAGAAGGAGAGGCCTATGATCCTTCTAAAGAGTTCAGCGGTGGTGCACTGGCCGGCGGTGGCGCCATTGCATTGGGTATTGCTGCGTTGATTCGCAAAGTATTAATGGGACAGATGAGTAATGTTCAGCCGGCATCAGATGCTTCCGCTTATTTAAACAAAGAAAGTTTTGGTTTAACCGACAGTAACGATACATACTTATATACTACAACTGCGGTGATACCCAAAAAGAAAGAAAATAGTGGCGGCAGCAGCAGTGGCGGCAGTAGCGGCGGTAATGGCGGCGGAGGCGGAAGCTTCTAAGTAAACAGGGTGTGAGGACGGAACCTCTATAAAATGGAAAGAAGGCCGGAAGCATTTATGCTTCCGGCCTTCTTTTTATAGTGATTACATAAAATTATCCCGTTACTCTGCTTTTACAATTTTTGCGTCAATGGCATTCTTTTTTACGGAGGCGATACCGTTCATGCAGCTTTTGATTGCTTTATAACCTTCGCCAACAGCGATGATCTGTCCGTTTGTAGCTTTTAAACGGAAACGGAATTCGCCGGCCTTATCAGCATAAACTTCGAATTTCGGATTTTTTTCCACTTTAAAATCCTTTGCAGTCTGATTTTCTACTGCGGCGACAGGCGCGTTTTTCTGAACGCTGGCAATACCGTTTTTGCAGCCAGAAGCAGTTTTGTAAACCTGGGATGCAGCAATGGTTTCACCGTTAGCGGCGACTAAATTAAAACGGAAACCTGCTTTTGATTCTTTGATAACGAATTTGCCCATAGAAATTACCTCCTTAAATTATGTAAACCCATAATTAAGCTACCTTACGTTCAATTTAGCACGAATTTTACAAAAATTCAAGCGGTAAAAAATTATTTTGAAAATCATTTTACTATGGGAATTTTATTCCGTTCTTTTACCGGGCTTATTTCTCCGGATTGTAAAAGTAAAGCCGACGACATCCTTGTTTCTGCAAAATGTCGCCAGCTAAAAGGTTAAAGATTAAAGTAAGGTTTTACGAAGTACAGCGGGGTTTTTGGGAGAGAGGGAAGAAAAAGGAATATCGAATACAGTGAAAGCACCTTTTTTCCCTTCTTTAAAATGAAGACGATATATTGCTCTCGCAAAAGCTGTTAATATACTGGATGTAAATTGAGGGTTACTGTCCAGTTTTAAAGAAAATTCCATTATATGATTCGTCGTTTCGTCAGTTTTGCCATTTCGGAAGACAAAGCCCCCGTGGGGGATGCCGCTATGATTTTTGGCAAATTCTTCTTCGGAAATAAAGTGTACGACGGTTTCGTAACCTACGAAATAATTGGGCATGGTTTTAATGCTGTTTTCAATAGCCTTTAGATCTGCGCCCGGTTCCGCCACTACGAAACATTCGCGGAGATGCATCTCGTTACCGGCTGCATCGGTCCCTTTGCCACTGCGCACCAAGTCAAGATACTCTTGTTTGGGAATGGTGTATTGCTTGCCGTTTTTTACTCCGGGAATCCGTCGAATGGCATCAGAATGCCCCTGGCTTACACCCTTACCCCAGAAGGTATAGGTTTCCCCCTCAGGCAGTGCGCTTTCACCCAACAGCCGCAGAAGAGAGAATAAGCCGGGATCCCAGCCTACAGAAATAATAGAAGCTGTTCCGTTTGCGTTTGCGACGGCATCCATTTTAGCAAAATATTCCGGGATTCGCGGATGCGTATCAAAACTGTCAACGGTTACGAAGTTCTTAGCAAGTTCAGGTCCCTGCTCCATCAAATCGGTAGCAGAGCCACCGCACAATATCATCACGTCGATTTTATTTTTATAGTCCAAAACATCTTTCAAATTTACTGCCGGCACACCGCTATCGGTCTTAGGCAAATCTCTGCGGGAAAATATGGCGATTAATTCCAGATCTTCCGACCGGTTTACCGCTAACTCGACTCCATGTCCTAAATTACCATAACCACAAATACCAATGCGGATCTTGTTTGACATGACCTTGCTCCCCTCTGCGCTAAGCGCGCTCTAACTGATTCATAAACAGTTAAGTATATCTCGAAAAATATTTTTGCTAGATTCGATCTATCGAACTCCGAAATCTTTCCTTTTGCCGAAAGATTCTATTCTATAATTTATCAAATTTACAAGCATTTGTGAATATTTTTTTGTAAAAAAACACAAAAAAATCACGGCTGTGATATAATATTTAATCAGCATAAGAATAGATGTAGGTTAATTATTGAACTAATAAAACTTGAATTGATAAAAATGAAAAAGATACAGGTTTTGTAGGATAAGTACTGTTTCGCGACGCCATGGTGTATTCTGGCAGGAGGTATAAAACATGGACTTGGATTTTCATTTCAGCACAGTTTATGTATTGTCGCATTGGGCGGATTTTGGCAGCAATAGCTCCAGAATTATAGCCACCAGCTCCTAATTGGTGGATGATAACTTTGACAGTACCCCATTTTCAGACGAGGAAGAAGAGAAAATATTGCTAAAGGCATACAAGTCAGATATTCCTGCCAAAATGTCTGAGGTAATTTGACGGGTAACGGAAATGAGGATATTTGGATCCCGTTCCATTTAACAAGTGCAGTTGCTGAAATCTTGTGTTTTATTGCCCGCTGTCAGAAAGGGTTTCCTGATAATTATCTAAAAAGCAATGGCGTTTCCCGTTTTGTTTGAATGCTAAAACGGCATTCAGATTAATATTTTCCAGCGCATGGAAAATATTACTGGGAACTTGCGGGCTTGTGCGTGCTAATTGAGCAATAAGTTTTTTCGTTTCGGCTCTTTTGGAGTCACTGTTAGCGCCTTCATCCAAGGCGGCGCATGCTTCCGTAAATTTACAGGCACATTGAAGAAAAACAAGATTATTTTCATTCCGCCACTGCTTTATATCTTCTTCTCTGACATAGTAAAGGGGGCGAATCAGTTCCATACCCGGGCAGCTTGTGCTTTTTAGCTTGGGGAGCATGGTACGAATTTCACCGGCGTAGAGCAGGCTCATAAGAGAAGTTTCAATTACATCATCAAAATGATGCCCCAACGCAATTTTGTTGCAGCCCAGGGCTTGTGCTTTCCGATAGAGATAGCCTCTTCGCATCCGGGCGCATAAATAGCAGGGGGATTGTTCCACGTGAAACACGGATTCAAAAATATTCGTCTCAAAAATAGACAAAGAGATATTCAGCAAGTTGGCATTATTTTCAATAGATTGCCGATTAAGGGGCGTGTACCCAGGGTCCATACATAGAAATACAATTTCAAAAGGGAATTTATTTCTGCGTTTCAATTCCTGAAAAAGCTTGGCCAGCAACATAGAATCTTTCCCGCCGGAGATACAAACTGCAATCTTATCACCGGGAGAGATTAATTCATAATCACAAATGGCCTGCACAAACTTATTGAAAATTTTATGCTTATATTTGGTGCGAAGATTTTCCTCGATTCGTTTTCGTCTTTGTAATATCATAGTTTCCATAATTTCCATACCTTTCTGAAAGGAAATCCTATTGTGATCCTGTGTTATTATAGCATATTTTATGCCTGCGTTATTGCAGAAATAATAAGAATCTGAGTTGATAAAATAGGAAGGGGAGGCAGACAATGAAGATTGCTTTTTACGCATTACGTGACTTTGACGAATTGCCGCTGGTAGAAAAATACAGTAAAAAATACGGAATTGATTATGTTTGGACTGCTGATGGACCCTGTGAGGGCAATTTAAAGTTGGCTGAGGGATGTGACGCGATCAGTGCGACTCCCTGTAAAATGTCCGAAAAATGGTTGGAAGAGTGGAGAAACTATGGTGTAAAAGCAGTTTTATGCCGTTCCGTCGGTTTTGATCATATACCTATGCCGGCCGCCCAAAAATTAGGCCTTTTGATTGCTAATACACCGTATCCTGCCAACTGTGTGGCTGATTATGCTATTATGCTTATTTTGATGTGTTTACGCCAAATGCAGCAAATTATGAAGCGGGCGGAAGCGCAGGACTTTTCTTTAAAGAATAAGATGGGACGGGATTTACAGGATTTGACCGTGGGCGTTATAGGTACCGGGCGTATTGGTCAGGTATTGTTAAAACATTTGTCTGGCTTTGGCTGCCGACTGTTGGCTTATGACAGGACTCAAAAGAAAAACGTAAAACACTATGCAGAGTATGTGGATCTTGCAACCTTGTATCGCTGCAGTGATGTTATCAGCGTGCATTTACCTTCCAATTCGGGGACTTTTCACCTGCTTGACCAGGAAGCGTTTAGTCAAATGAAAGACGGTGTGATCATAATTAATACGGCAAGAGGGAATTTGATTGATTCCCGGGCTTTTATCCAAGCTGTTAAAACCGGAAAGATTGGCGGTGCGGGCTTAGATTTGCTGGAGGATGAAAACGGGATTTATTATCATAACCGCTGTGGGGAAGTGATTAATAATGACGAATTGTCCATGCTGCGCAGTTTCCCCAATGTGATCGTAAGCCCTCATATGGCTTTTTATGTGGAGCAGACCATCGATTGTATGATTGAAGAAAATTTTATAACGATGGATTGTTTACGCAACGGAAAGGAAAGTCCGTATGTCATAAATAAATAGCAATCAAAAATGCGCACTGATAAGCAGTGCGCATTTGCTGTATTTGTGCGTCTTTGCCTACAACCATTGCTTTACAGTAACGCTTTAATACCGCCGGCCAAAGAAGAAACAGCGCCGAAAACGATAACTCCTTGTACGATGTGGCCGAAGGTCTTCTTATCGCAGCGATTTAACAGTCGTTTCCCCAGCAGGGTTCCCAGGATGATTCCGGGGATGCAATATAATAAATCGGTGGGGCGGTTCAGGACGTTGATGATGCCGGTAAAAAAGCTGCCCAATAAGGTCATGGCGATACTGCAGGTCATGATCCATGTCAGGTTGGAACGAAGATTTTTAGGCGGCAGGTCTTCGTTTACAAACCAGATGGCTAAAAAAGGCGCGCCAATGGTAGTGCAAGCATTAGAAAAACCGCATAAGAGTCCCGAGATAAAACGACCTAATGTGAAATTCTGAAGGGGAAAACGCAATTTTTTAAACATGAGAATAACAGAAGCCAGCAGCACAAAACCCAAGATTATTTTTAAATGGGCATTACTGAGCAACTTCAATATATAACTTCCCGGAATCGCCCCTAAAATCACGCCAACAGAGCAGATTAACACAGTTTTCAACTGCATGTCCGGGAAGGTGTCCGCCAGCATAATAAGGCGTAAAAAAAGGCTGGCTGCACTGATAAAAAGCACGGTGGCCTTAGGATCTAATAAAATCATCAACATGGGTGTGGCCAATAAAGCGAAACCAAATCCCGCAATCATATTGACAGTGGAGGCAATGGTAAAAACAGAAGTAATGAAAAGTAATTCCAATCCATTCATAATAAAACACCTTACATTGAGTTTAAATAATTTAAATTATTATAGGGTATTCAATCTGCTACATTCACAGTATTTTTATAAAAAACGGGCTCTCTAAAATGAGAACCCGCATGATTACTGGTGATCCAGGAGGGATTCGAACCCCCGACCCACGGCTTAGAAGGCCGTTGCTCTGTCCAACTGAGCTACTGGACCATGTAGATATGTTATTAACGAAAGCATTATATCACAAGAGAAAGAGAACTTCAACCACATTTCCTCCAGTGCAGAAGTAGGGATATTGCCCGGGAAATATCCTCGCGATAAATGCAGTAAAAAAGCACCGTCTGTGAAAGGATTTATTTATACGCTAAGGAATGTTCTTATGTTATAATAAATTAAATTACTGCGTTACAATACTGTAGAATAGGGGACGTCAAATGAAGCAATTACCTCGCGGCGCCATTTTATTACTTTTGCTCGTTGTGGGCTTTATGATCTTGTTCGGAATTGGTGGTATCCCATTGTTGGATCCGGATGAGCCTGTCTATGCGGAAACCGCGAAGGAGATGATCCGATTCAATGATTATCTTTCGCCTCGAATTTATAACGAATATTGGTATGATAAACCGCCGATTTTTTATTGGTTATTGGTGGGCTCTATAAAGTTATTCGGTGGATTTTCTGAATTTGCCGCCCGTATTCCGGCCTCTTTGATGGCGATTGGGGCTGTTATGCTGACGGCGTTTTCCGCCACTCGTACGTTTAATGCCCAGGCCGGTTTTTGGTCGGGCATGGTTATGGGCACGACTATTATGCTTATGTATATGGGAAAAGCCTCAGTAACAGATACATCTCTCTTATTCTTCATGACAGGCGCACTGCTCTGTTTTATGCACCAAAAATATTGGTTGATGTATCTTTTCTGCGGTTTTGCCGTTATGGTAAAAGGACCCATCGGGGTGGTGTTTCCCGGCGCCATTGTTTTTCTGTACTTATTGGCCGCACGTGATCTGGGGTGCATGATGCGGATGCATGTTTTGCCGGGTCTTATCCTAGTAGCCGCAGTCGGGCTTCCCTGGTATGTTTATATGTATCAGAACCATGGGATGTCTTTTATTTATGAATTCATAGGGTTTCATAACATTAGTCGTTTTGCTGCGCCGCTGCATCCTAAAAGAGTGCATTGGTGGTTTTATTTGCCTGTTATTATTTTGGGAATGTTCCCTTGGACTGCTCTTTTAGTGAAATCAATCAAGGATGCGTTTCGTAAAAGTGTCGGTGAAGAGTGCAACCCGCTTTTGTTTTTACAGATTTGGTGGCTGTTTGTCTTTCTTTTCTTTTCTGTCGCGAAAACGAAACAAGTTTCCTATATGCTGGTTTTGGCGCCGCCATTGTCTATCTTAATGGGATGGAATATACAACGTTTATTTCATCATTACAAAGAAGAATGCAGAGGGTGGGCTTATGGCAGCGGCTTCCTATTCCTGTTAATGGGGCTGGGATGGATCTTTGGCGGCAGGCAGTTGCCGGAACTCTCGCGCTACGGGATACTACTGGGCGTTTTAACTATATGTTTGGGTATTGCTGTTTTCTTCGTACTAAAATTTAAAAAGGATCCGGAACTGGCCGCCTGGCTTCATGTAGGAGCCGGAATTGTAACGATGGTCATGGCATTTGGGTTTATGATGCCGCTGATTCAGGATCGTTTTAGTGTAAAAACAGTGGCTAAAACTTATGTGGAAACATATGCTAAAGATGCGTCTGCCGGTAATGCGGTTTTATACATAGATAAATTTCTGCGGCCGGGATTTATGCTTTATACTGATATACCCGGAGTGGAAGCAGATACCAACAGTGAGAAATCTTTGCTTGATGTAAAACAAGATCACAGGGAAAAATATATTATCATGAGAGAATTCATGTACAATAAAATGAAAGAGAATATGGGTGGAGAAGATTGGGAATTGCTGGAAAATAAATCCGGTATCTGTATTTATAAAAGCAGGTAATAAACGGTTAGCATTACTATGAGAGGAAGAAAATATGGCGCAGGATACAATACTTTATTTGGTGATTCCTTGCTATAACGAGCAGGAAGTACTGCCGGATTCCGAAATTAAATTAAAAGAGAAAATGGATTCTCTGATTCAGAAGAAAAAAATCAGCCCTCAAAGCAAAGTTTGTCTGGTCAATGACGGAAGCCGCGATAATACATGGAAATTGATCAAACGGCTGTGTCAACAGAACACCCTGTTTTCCGGGATCTGCCTGGCGCATAACGAGGGACATCAAAATGCGGTGCTGGCAGGTTTGCTGACGGTTCGCCAATATTGTGATATTGCCATTAGCATGGATGCGGATCTCCAGGATGATATTCATACGATCGACCGGATGATTGAAAAATATGACGCCGGCTGTAATATTGTGTATGGCGTAAGGAATAACAGAGCCTCCGATTCTTTTTTCAAACGTTTTACCGCACAGGCATTTTATAAATTTATGAATCTTATGGGGGCTGAAGTTATTTTTAACCATGCCGATTTTCGCTTGATGGATAAACGCGCGCTGGATGCTCTTAGTGAATATAATGAAGTCAATTTATTCCTGCGGGGCATGGTACCCATGATTGGCTTAAAAAATGATTGTGTTTACTATGAGCGAAAAGAGCGGATGGCGGGAGAAAGCAAGTATCCGTTACGCAGGATGCTATCTCTTGCCTGGCAAGGTATTACTTCGCTATCTTCGGAGCCGATCCGCTGGATTTTTACTGTCGGATTATTTATTTCAGCCATTAGCGCACTGGTACTGCTATGGTCAATTTTTGTTCATTTAACGGGCGGAACGATAGCAGGTTGGACCAGTTTAATTACTTCGCTCTGGTTCTTAGGCGGGTTAATTTTATTATCTATCGGTATCGTGGGCGAATATATAGGGAAGATATATCTTGAAGTAAAGCACAGACCACGTTATCTTATCCAGGAATTTATTGATGCGAATCAGGAAAATAAAAAACTTCCTGCCCGCGGCGGATCACAGCCGTGTAACAGAAAGTCAGATTGATAAATGGAGCGGGCGATGGGAATCGAACCCACAACATCAGCTTGGAAGGCTGAGGTTATACCACTTAACTACACCCGCATTATAAAATCATTAGCCTTTTCAGAGTGGTCGGAGCGGCAGGAACAAGTATGAAAACTGCACTTACGACACTCAAGGCATTATAGCACTCACTACTATTTTGCGCATTTTTCAAGGACCAATTAAGATTTAATAGAGCACAAGTCTCTTTTTTAAATCATGTAGTTATTTTAACGCATGTAAAAAAATATGTCAACCGTGTTAGCGGAATGCGTGTGAATCTGGCTCTTAACTGCCAATACATATGTTATACTTTGAGAATTATTCTGATACAATTTGATTCAGATTCTTGAAACAAGCGCTGTCTTGGTCGTTTTGTTATTCATGCTTTGCACTTGCTGTCATAGTTCTTTCTCGCTGGTAAATACCTTTCTGTTGTATTCATCGGTCCCTGTAATCTGATAGTATCAATAGCCGTAGCCGGGCAAGTGAATGTATTTCACCGACACATATCTGATGTCGATTTGGATTTTATCACCCGGATGTCTGCTTTCCATGAGGGCATAGTGACAGTAGCTCTTTCTGCGACCCCTTGGTTGCTTATAGCCTTGTTTGCGTAATCTGCCTGCACAGTCTTCCGATACAAATAAAAAAGTTGCCTGTATAAAACAGACAGCTTTTTAAAGTGTGTTTATTTGACTAAAAAATAAAATGATGGTGGCTCCAATCCTGCTTTGCTACCAGACTTATTGTCTGTATAATTTATAACCTTATTTAATATCCATTGACCATCCCTATATACATATAAAAACTTCATTTTTGCACCATCTTTACGTCTTGCTAAATTAGCTTCCTCAGCTTCTGTCTCTGTTGCATATTTTCCAAATGTGTTATCATTGCTATAATAGAAAAGTTTATCGTTAGACATTAAAATAGTACCTACATAAGGATTCAGTAATGAATATGTTTTCTTTACATCATAACTTGCTTGTAGATTTATGTACTGTATCTTGTAAAAATAGCCACAAGGCAAGCCGCACTCGTTTCCCTTTGGTGGGTCTAAAAACTGTCTAATTTCATATTTACCAGTTTTATAACTTTCTTTAATAGGCTGTATTTGTGAATCAGCAAACTGTGTGAAACTATCCAACATATCTTGTTCGCTTGCGTATACTAAGCCGCAACATATCGTGTATAAGGATAGCAGCAATAAGGTTATTTTTTTCATATTTATCACCCCTTATTAAAATTATGGTATGATAGGAACGGGTAATATCTGTATTTTTTATTGTAAATATTTTAGCATTTTACCCCCTTCTATACAAGATATTTCAGACAATTATCTACTTACAATTATATACTATATCTTAGTAGCATTGCCAACGGTTATTATCTACTGGATTGGAGTTATCATTTGCTACTTTCATCAGTTGTGATGATACCCATGTCCATACGTATGTCATACATAGTTAATCGTAACAACTCACTTCTTCGTATACCAGTACCACATAAAATACACATAATGACATAATTACGGTAGGACAGGAAATTGTCCTGCTTTAAATACCGTTTACCTCTTCATTAGCTCTTAGATTTATGTTTTCAATCACCATTTTTACCATAAAAAATACTTAATGTGTTACACATTAAGTATTTTTTATGGTTTTGTTATGCTGTTTTTAAATATTTGATTATAGCTTTATAATAGGTGAAGCATTGAAAATATCTTTGGCAAGTTGAGGTTATACCACTTAACTACACCCGCATTATGAAATTATGGCCTTTTCAGAGTGGTCGGAGCGGCAGGATTTGAACCTGCGACCCCCTGCTCCCAAGGCAGGTGCGCTACCAACCTGCGCTACGCCCCGTTAATGGTAGTGTTTGTAACAAATTAATTATATATAAGAGCAAAGAAGTTGTCAAGAAAAAACGACCTTTCTTTATGGAAAGGTCGTTTTTGATGTGTAAGTCAATTATTTGAAGTAGCGATCCAGTAAGCCTTTAAATGCTTTGCCGTGGCGGGCTTCGTCACGGGCCATTTCATGTACAGTGTCATGAATTGCGTCCAGGTTTGCGGCTTTCGCACGTTTAGCTAAATCGGTTTTGCCTGCGGTAGCGCCATTTTCTGCTTCCACACGCATTTCCAGATTCTTTTTGGTACTGGTGGTCAGAATTTCGCCCAACAATTCGGCAAATTTTGCGGCGTGTTCTGCTTCTTCGTGAGCCGCTTTTTCATAATACAGACCAATTTCCGGATAACCTTCACGGAAAGCAACGCGGGACATTGCCAGATACATACCGACTTCAGAGCATTCACCGTTGAAGTTCGCCCGTAAATCAGCTTTAATGTCTTCGGCAACATCGGAAGCAACACCGACAACATGTTCAGATGCCCAGGTCATTTCGCCCTTTTGCTCTAAAAATTTAGATGCGGGAGCGCCGCACTGAGGGCATTTGGCCGGAGCTTCAGTACCTTCATACACATAGCCGCATATGGAACAAACAAATTTCTTCATGATGTTTTCCTCCATTTTCTCTTTGTTTTAGGATTATCTATGGTTCGGTCTACACCGTTCCTTTACATTCTAATTATAACACGAGAAATAAAAAATGTCAACAGATAATTATTATTAATTGATGAAGCGCAGGGATCAGAATTTCATGCTCAAGCCCAGATTAAGGCCTCGGGCTTTTGCAGAACCGCCCTGATCCAAATTTTTAAATTTTGCGTCATAATACGAAAGATCAAAGTCTAAATTATTAAATAAGGGTTTCGCTAATCCGATTTCCCAGGAATTTATTTTATTTCCTACACCGGCCCTCCCCCAGACTGTGAAGAGCAGAGGAATATCGACGCTGGCCTGCACACCGACCTGCCCTGAATTGGATGTACTGGTAGCGTCATCCACGGTAGTTTTGGCATTTAGGTAACCGGCGAACACGGATACGGGAGGTAATACCTTATACATTAAATTAACCTGTTGCGCTGTTATTTTTTCAGAGCCGCTTGTACGAAATTGATTGAATCGATAGTTTACTGCTGTTTTCCCTCCCAGACCAACGGTGCCGCCTCCGTACATGCTGGTTGCTTTTTTAGGATGACCGTAATCACTGAAGTGAAGATTTGTTGGCAGAGTGCCGCCTACTTCAATGGCAAAGTGTCCGCTGTCATAGTTTTTTAAAGGTGCGGCAGATGTGCCGGAGGCAAGGACAACGGCGCAAAGAATTGTGGTTGCTGAAATGAAAAGAAATTTAAACATAAGGACCTCCGAAAATAGCATAGATGTTTTTTAAAAACATGAATAAAAGTAGTATAGTTGCTTTTAATCATTGTAACATAATTAATGCAGTAAAGTGTACTATAAATTTGGATTTTAAGTGAATTCTTAGCCACGATTTTCTAACAGAGGTCGGTAAGGACTGCCGTGATAAAACACTTGTCAAAAGCAAGTAAAAACGATAATATTATTATGTATTAGTGTATATTTTTATAAAAAGGACAACATTGTGGAAGAATTAAAAAAAGACAGCAAAGCCGTTGGGCAGATGAACGTACCAAGTGATAAAAAAAAGTCCGATGCTCAAATGGCGCAGGCGAATATAGGGTCAGAGCAAGTAAAGGCTGCTGATGCTGCGTCTCCGGAAGCTGCGGTACCTAAAACAGATAATAAATTTCTCAAGGGAACATTGATACTGACCGTCTCCAGCATTGTAGTAAAGGTGATCGGAGCTTTAAACTGGATCCTTTTAAGCCGTGTTTTAGGCGGTGAAGGAATCGGTCTTTATCAGATGGGCTTCCCCATCTATTTGATGGCGATCACGGTTTCCTCGGCCGGTATTCCGGTTGCGATTTCTATCATAACCGCTGAAAAAGTAGCTCAAAATGATTATCGCGGGGCGCGAAGGGTATTTCATATCACATTGCGCCTTTTGTTCGTTAGTGGTCTCGTTTTTTCACTGGGGTTGTTTTTTGGCGCGCAAAAGCTAATCGACTGGCATTTTATTCGTGATGCGCGGGCCTATTATTCGATTGTCGCTTTAGCTCCGGCAGTCTTTTTTGTTACGTTTTTGGCCAGTTTCCGGGGCTATTTGCAAGGTTGGCAAATTATGACGCCTACTGCATGTTCTGAAATTACGGAACAATTGGTGCGGGTTGTGACTATGTTGTTTTTTGCAGCCTACTTTATGCCTTATGGTCTGGCGGCGGCGGCCGGTGGTGCCAGCATGGGGGCCGGTGCGGGGGCATTTTGCGCTCTACTGGTATTAATGTATTTTTATCAAAAGCTGAAAAAAGAGCTGAAAGAAAAAGTCAGCCGACAAAACCTATATGCCATTCAAGAAGGCGCTTCCGCAATTATCAAACGATTATTAAAACTTGCCCTGCCTGTATCATTGACAAGTCTGATGCTTCCTATTGTGGCCAATCTGGATTTGCTTATAGTGCCTCAACGCCTTGAAGTTGCAGGGTTTGCTGTAAACGGTGCAACCGAACTTTTTGGCTATCTTACCGGTATGGCAGTGCCTTTAGTTAATCTGTCTACCATATTTACCGCAGCATTAGCCGTGAGTCTTGTGCCTGCCATTGCGGAAGCCCGTGCGTTGGAGAAGAAGGCGAATATCCGCTATAAAACAGGCATGGCATTTCGTGTGGCAATGATTATCACGCTTCCTTGCTTCGCGGGTCTTTTATGTATGGCGGAAGATGTGGCTGCATTGATTTATAATGCACCGGGCGCATCCCCTGCAATCCGGACGATGAGCCTGGGAATTGTACTTTTGGGCATGCATCAGGTGAGTACAGCGGTACTCCAGGGAATGGGGAAGACAACAATCCCCGTTATTAATATGATAATTGCCTGTGTGGTCAAGGTTGGTCTGAACTGGACTCTGACAGCGATACCCTGGCTGGGAATCAAGGGATCGGCGATTGCTACCGTAGTGGATTTTGGTGTGGCCGCCATTATTAACATGTATTTTATATATAAGCTGACAGGCTATAAAATTTCCCCTGAAGGAGTGTTAAAACCGCTGTTTTCTGCTGTAATTATGGGTGTTTCTATTTTGCTGGTACAGTTGGCCGGCAAACCTTTAGGCGGTTGGAATCTTTTGTTGTGCATGTTAGTGGCAGTGCCTGTGTATGGAATGGTTTTAACGGGCATAGGCGGTCTGACTAAAGAGGATCTGCAGAGTCTGCCATATTTAGGCAATCGAATTTTGCGTTTAGGACAACGTTTCGGCACTTTTAAAAATTGACACAAAATCGTCAAACACTTGTCAGAAAGACATGCTATAGTTATGTTTACCAATTAGGTAGGAATCGAGAGCAACGCAATGGTTTGTGTTTAAAACGCAAAGCCATATTTGCGTTTTGAGTCAGAGCGACAGAGGCAGGCCTGTTTCCCCAAGGGGGAATATTTTAAGAAAGTCTGATGGTAAGAGATGGAAGAAAAAGGAATTTGGAATAAGGTAAACGGGATGATTCCATCCGATATTTTATTTGTATTGTCGAATAAAGATGGTGAAAATCATATCTATTCAATAAATCGCAAAAAATTTATGGTATTGACCGGAGTCACGCTCTTTTGTGCTGTAATCTTAGTAGGACTGGCCGGTTTTTACGGCTGGCAGTATCATCATATGGCCGCTGACAGGGTCGCTTATCAGGAATATCTGGCGCATAAAACAGAACAGAACGCCAAGCTTCAATCCTTGCTGGATGATAATGAAAAGATGCTGCGTGATATGAGTGAGATCCATACCCTGGAAACAAAATTGCGGCGCGCTGTCATCCAAAATGGAGGGGACAAAGAGTTTACCAGTAACATTGACGCGGTGGGAGCAACAGAGGGCGCCCGGTCTACCGATCCCGGATATAGCGGTAAGGGCGGTCCCGGGGCGGATATCAGTATGCTGGAGGTTGTTGCTGCGCAAGATAAAAACCTGGCTGCCCAAATAGATGGGCAAAAGAAAAAAATGAACGAGCTCTTGTCCATTTTAGAAGGCCGTCACAACCGCAGGTCTATTTTACCGGACTTATGGCCTACGCAAGGCGGCTCCATCAGCTCTCCCTATGGGATACGGATGAACCCTATTAACGGGGGAGGGGAATGGCATACCGGTGTAGATATTGCCACTGATTTTGGTTCACCTGTGTATGCCGCGGCCATGGGTACGGTTGAAATGGCGCGTTGGAATGGGGGCTATGGACAATATATAAAAATTGCCCACGGTAATGGCTACGAAAGCGCATACGGACATTTGAGCGGTATTGCGGTAGTTTCCGGGCAGACGGTGCGTAAAGGGGAGATTATAGGGTTTGTGGGAAGTACAGGCTATAGTACCGGCCCGCATCTTCATTTTGAAATCTTTGTCGATGGAGAAAATATAGATCCCTTATATATGTTAAAGCAATAATTTTAGGCAGCGCGGCAGTAATTCTGCCGCGCTTTTTTATATCATATTGTAATTTTGCAGAGTATATCGGCCTCTGATCTATTAAGGAAAGGTTTTGCAGGGGTTTTATCTCCGGTTTTAAAACAATAGGTTAACTGACACGAAAAATAAGTTGACTCAAGAGCGTATGTTAACTATAATAAAAACAGTGTTAACAGAGAAGCGACGGTTTGCCGCAATATAAAATGGAGAGGATAGACTGGTATGAACATGTCAATTGCAGAATTAACAGATAAAATTATCAATGAAGGGTATCGTCTTACACGGGATAATCTGGAGAAAGATTTATTTCTAAAGGGCGACTTAGATGTTTTATTGGATTGCGCAGGTCAAATCCAGAAACGGTATTGCGGTAACTTAGTGGATTTATGTTCGATTATTAACGGGCGGAGCGGGCGCTGCAGTGAAAACTGCAAATACTGCGCCCAGGCTGCCTGCAATCACACGGGCATTGATGAGTATCCGTTTTTAGAAAAGGAAGAAATTTTCGATGCTGCTAAAGCGCACCAGGAAGCCGGTGTAAATCGTTTTGCTATCGTAACGGCGACCCGTGCGCTCAAAGGCAAAGACTTTGACAAATCTATTGAGGCCTATAAATATATGCATGAAAATCTGGATATAAAACTCTGTGCTTCCATGGGTCTGCTTGATGAGGAACAGTTCCATCGTTTAAAAGAAGCGGGTGTAAGCAATTATCATAACAACATAGAAACATCCCGGCGTAATTTCCCCAATGTTTGTACGACACATACATTTGATGATAAAGTTCGTACCATCAAAGCGGCACAAAAAGCAGGTCTGTTTGTTTGTTCCGGCGGTATCATCGGCATGGGAGAAAATTGGGACGATCGTTTTGACATGGCCATAACGTTAGCTGAGTTAAACATTCAGTCGATCCCAATCAATGCGTTGACACCGATAAAAGGCACTCCCATGGGAGATATGCCGCAAATTTCCGCAGAGGATATAGAACGTACTATCGCTATCTTCCGGTTTATCAATCCGACTGCGCACATTCGCCTGGCTGCCGGACGTGGGAATTTGCCTGGTTCAGGGGCGACCGTGTTTGGCCGGGGTGTTTCTGCCATGATTACCGGCAATATGTTGACTACGGCAGGAGCGGCTACGATTACCACGGATTTGGCAATGTTGAAGAAACTGGGCCTTACCAATAAAGAAGAAAAGGCTGCTATCCCTTCTGACTGTAAAATTGCTGTTGCTCCTGTTGTGAAAGAAACAGTACAGGCCTGAGATAAGATGTGCTTGTGATCTCCCGATTCATGTTATAATGGATAAAGATAATTTGTAAGATAGCAGGTTATTGAGTTTTCCAGATCGGAAGTGCTGCTTTGGCAAGTTGTATTGAAAAAGTAATGCAAATTTTAAGCAGCTGCGGCAGAAACGGGATTTATTCGTAGGGGAGATATATGGTACAGGCAATAATTAATGGACGTCTCGTGTTGGAAAACAAGGTGCTGGAAGGATGCGCCTTGCTTTTTGATACAAAGATCAGAGGGATTGTTTCACGTGAAACAATTGATCGTATTGGCGAAACGACTTGTTGTTGGAAGGGGAAACCGGTCCAACTGGTTGATGCGCAAAACGCGTATGTGTCACCCGGATTTATTAATCTGCATATTCATGGATGTGCAGGGGTCGATACAATGGACACAGAGGAAGATACACTACGTAAAATGAGTTATTTTCAAGCGCAGACAGGGGTAACTTCTTTTCTTCCGACAACAATGACTGCCGATTGGCCTGCGGTGTATCGGGCTTTGGAAAGAATCAGGCATGAAATGGCCGTGCTTAAAAAGTACAGAAGCTCTGATCGGTCACCAGATGCAAAAGAGGGTAATACAGGGACTTTTCAGATGGCACACGAGTCGACGGACTCCCCGTATTCTGACAGGGAATTTGTGGGAGCCAAGATTCTGGGTGCATATTTGGAAGGCCCTTTTATTAATGCGGCTTTTAAAGGGGCTCAGAAAGCTGAGGCTGTTGTTCCGGCGGATTTCGAAAAAATCGCTGCGTATGCAGATGTAATTAAGGCAGTCGTTATAGCCCCGGAAACATTAAAAGACGATGAAAAGCGGCTGACCGCTTTTTTAAATCAGTGCCGGGCCTGTGGCATAATCGTATCGCTGGGGCATAGCGCTGCAACTTATGAAGAGTCAATCCGGACAATCAAGCAAGGCGCGAAGCATGTGACGCATTTATTCAATGCCATGTCAGGTATTCATCATCGGGCGCCGGGACTGGCCGGTGCGGCGTTACAAACAGATACGGTTTGTGAATTAATTGCAGATAACATTCATGTTCACCCGGCTATGCAGCAGTTGATTTATAAACTAAAAGGCGCTGCCAACCTGGAATTAATAACAGACTCTTTACGTGCCTGCGGTATGCCGGATGGAATTTCCGAATTGGGCGGTCAGACTGTATACATAAAGAACGGTGTAGCACGTTTAAAAAATGGTGTGTTAGCCGGAAGTACAATTACATTGAATCAGGCGATGGCAAATTTTCAAAAAAATACGGGCGCTCCTGTTCCTGAGGTTGTGCAGATGGTAACAGGAAATCAGGCCCAGGAACTGGGGCTGTTTGAAAAAATCGGCAGTCTTCGTCCCGGTGCAGCGGCTGACATCACTATCTTTAATGATGATTTTACGATTCTCAAGACTTTTGTAGAGGGAAATTTAGTTTACAAAAATTCTGCTGTCGAGTAAAATATAGAGCGGCAGTCGGGCAATAAAAATTGTGTTTTTCCGGCTTATAAATCGTTGTATTCTATTTGTGGTTTTACCATGTTCCTAGCTTGTCGCATTATATGCCCATTTGTGGTGTCATTGGGCGGGGAAGAATGAGGGAGAGCTATGCTGTTTTGCGATATCATCAAAAACCATCCATCTGAAAAAAACGTCTTTATTTTTAAGGATAAGACAACTACATATGGAGAGTTCCGTAAAAAAGTGAACCGGTGGAGCGTATTTCTGCAAGAGCAAGGGGTCAAAAAGGGAGACCGTGTAGGGTTGTTTAGCAAAAACTCCCCGGAATTTGTCTCTGCTTATTTTGCTATTGTCAATATTGGGGCCATTGTAGTCCCCTTTAATTTTCAGCTGATTGCGCCGGAAATCGCCTATATTGTTAAAGATACCGAAATGAAGATACTTTTGACGAGAAATAAATTGGATGTAGACCGGGCTTTGTTGGAATTAGGTTGGGAAGTGCCTTTAAAGCAGTTTACTTTTGAGGAAATGGTTCCGTCGTCAGAGGAAGATCCGGCTTTGCCGGAAATGGACGAAAATGACCCGGCGGCGATAATATATACATCAGGAACAACGGGCCGCCCCAAGGGGGCTATGTTAAGTCAAAAAAACCTGTTGCATAATACAGATGACTTTGCCGCGGTAGTAGGAGTCAAGCCTGATGATATCGCATTATGTGTTCTTCCGATGTATCACTGTTTTGGTTGGATTTGTTCCGTCATGGCTAATCTTCGACATGGGTCAACACTGGTAATTCAGGAAACATATATTTTTAATGACGCGATGTTGTTGATAAAAAAACATAGTGTCAACACGATCTGTGGTGTTCCTACCATGTTCCAGCTATTTGTTAAAGGCGCAGAACCGGGAGAACTGGAGGGTTTCCGCTATTTTGTCAGTGGGGGCGCCGCTTTGCCGAGAATTTTGTATGATGCGTTTGCCCGTAAATTCGGACAACATGTACAAGAGGGCTACGGACTTTCGGAAGCAACACCTGTGACCACGTTTAATCCTACGCACAAGACAAAACAGGGTTCTATTGGTTTGCCGATACCTCATGTAGAGGTTAAGCTGGTAGATGAAAACTTTAATGAAGTGGCTGTTGGTGAAGTTGGCGAACTTTGCGTGAAAGGGCCAAATGTGATGTTGGGGTATTGGCGCCGCCCTAAAGAAACGGCGTATGCCTTGAGAAATGATTGGCTTCACACAGAAGATCTGGCGATTAGAGATGAGGAAGGTTACATCTTTATTGTCGATCGTTTAAAGGATATGATTATCAGCAGCGGGGAAAATGTGTATCCTCGTGAAATTGAAGAGGTCCTCGCCGCGCATCCGGATATCAAGGAAGCGGCAGTAGTAGGTATTCCTGATAAATTGCGCGGGCAGGCGATTTGCGCCTACGTGGTGAGGGAAGATGGTGGTACCGCAGATAAGCGTATGCTTCGTAAATATCTTCTTTCAAAAGTTGCTCCGTATAAAGTGCCGAAAGAATTTGTCTTTTGCGAGCAACTACCCCGCAATAATACCGGAAAGGTATTAAAAAGTGTGTTGCGGGAAAAAGCCATAGTTGATTTGGTTAATCGAAAACGAGTGTGATAAATTTTGGTTGAATGGCAATAATCAACGGTTACTTAAAAGCGGCATTGATTTCTATCGGATGCCGCTTTCTGACTGCACAAAAGCCTGGATATATCTTTTTGTATAGCCGAAAAAAGAGACCCTAACAGAGTTAAACCGTGATTTACTTCTGTTGGGTCTCTTTTAAGGACAAGCAATTCAAATTTTAGATACGTTTATCATTATATCTGTCTGCACGGGGAAACATTTCACCGATTGGTGATTAACTGTTTCCCTGCTTCCAGCGCTTTTTTATTGGCATCTTCCGTTCCTTTGGGAACGCGGCTCAGAACCGCTTTTTCCAACGCCTCGTCAGAGACGCAGTGGGTCAAAGCTACGATAGCGCCTAAGGCTACAATATTGGCAAATAAGGCTTTGCCGCAAACAGAAGTGGCCGTATGCGTGATGGGCAGATCGATGCGTTCTTTGTAAACTCCCGGAACATCTTTTACAAACAGGCTGTCCGTCACTACAATACTATCTTTGCTGCAATCGCTTGTATATTTATTGGCGGCTTCCTGGCTCATCGTAAGCAGGACATCGGGGCAGACCACACGCCCAAAGCGAATAGGTTCGTCCGAAATAATCGCTTCCGCTTTTGAGGAACCGCCGCGTGCTTCCGGTCCGTAGGACTGGGACTGTACAGCTTCTTTCCCATCTAAGATGGCAGCTTCTGCCAGAATAATACCGGCCGTGATCAAACCTTGTCCACCGGTACCGGAGAAACGGAAATTATGTTTCATGATCACATACCCCCTTGCGCGCGTTTGATAATTTCATCATAAGCTTCGGTATATTCCTGTACCTCATTCGTTTCATACAGTACACCGATGGGGAATTTACTGGCCGCTATGGCTGCCGCCTTTTGTGCTTCGTCCATTTTATCCCAGGCGGATTTCATCACGCCGTGGTCTCTTTGCCAGGCGATCATCTTGCCCGCAGTCCCGGCCTTGTTTTGACGGCCGTAATTGATGGGACAGGCTGTTACACACTCAATGATGGAAAAACCTTTATGCGCGATACCTTTTGCGATCATGTCTACCATCAACGGTACATGGAAAGTTGTAGCCCGGGCACAGAAAGTTGCGCCGGCGGCTTTGGCCAGTTCTAACAGATTAAAAGCGGGCTCGATCGTCAAATAGGGGGCTGTCGTAGCCTTTGCGCCTTTTGGTGTCATAGGGGAATATTGCCCGCCTGTCATACCGTAGATGCTGTTATTGTAGACGACCAACGTGAGGTCAATGTTGCGGCGCGCGGCGTGAATCAAGTGGTTGCCACCAATTGCAGTGCAGTCACCGTCACCGCTGGCGATAATAACGTTTAACGCCGGATTGGCCATTTTTAATCCGCTGGCAATGGGAAGCGCCCGTCCATGCAGCGTATTTCCCGTATTAAAATCAAGATAACCGGAAGAACGGCTGGAGCAGCCGATGCCCGAAATAAAGGCCACATTATTTTTGTCCAGCCCCTGCTTGTCGATGGCTTTTACGATCGCGCCGGTGATAATCCCGTTGCCGCAGCCCGGGCACCAGATATGAGGCAGTCGGCCAGGGCGAAAATATTTTTCTACCAATTGTTCCATTACCATAATGATTCCTCCTCCCCTTAACGGCCCATAGCCTTTTTAATTTCCGCCAACAGCTGTTGCGGTGTCGCCGAAGAATTATCATATTTGCCGTACAAAGATACAGGGCATTTTCCATTGACAACACGTTCTACTTCCAGAACATATTGCCCATAATTTAATTCATGGACCAATATACCCTTAGCTTTTGCAGCGATGGCTTTGATCTCTTTTTCCGGGAAAGGCCAGAGGGTGATCGGGCGGAAGAAACCGACTTTTAACCCTTCTTCCCGTGCCAGATCTACTGACTCATAGGCGGTACGAGCGGCGCCGCCGAAGGCAACTACGACAAATTCCGCGTCATCCATGCGATAGTTTTCGTAGGTAACGATATCATCCAGATTCCGGTACAGTTTGTCGTGCAGGCGGTTTAAGGCGTTCACTGTGCCGGCAGGTGTGCCCTTGGGGAAGCCGGTTTCGTCATGAATCAAACCGGTGACATGCCAACGGTAGCCGCTGCCAAAATCTGCCATGGCAGGTACCAGATTATCTGCGGTGGTGCCATAAGCCAGATACTCTTCCGGCGCGCAATTCGGACGCGGCCGATCGACAGTTTCTATTGTACTGTAATCATCGGGCAGTTCAATTTTTTCACGCATATGTCCCACCACTTCATCCATGAGGATAATGACAGGAACACGATATTTTTCTGCCAGATTTACGGCGCGTATCGTGAGCCAGAAACATTCCGGTACACTGGACGGTGAAACGGCGATCACCCAGTGGTCCCCGTGCGTACCCCAGCGGGCCATCATCACTTCGCCCTGTGAAGGAGAGGTGGGCTGTCCTGTGGCAGGGCCTACACGCTGCACATCTATTATGGTAACGGGAATCTCTGCCGTGCAGGCCAGACCCAACATTTCCTGTTTTAAGGAGAACCCCGGGCCGCTAGTCGCGGTCAATGCCTTTTTGCCGCCCATGGAGGCCCCTACGGCCGTTCCTAAGCCGGCAATTTCATCTTCCGTTTGCATAAATTTACCGCCCACCTGAGGCAGACGTTCGGATAATTGTTCCGCAATCTCAGTAGAAGGGGTAATGGGATATCCGCCGTAAAATTTAACGCCGGCTGCAATGGCGCCTTCTACTACAGCCTGATTACCTTGTAATAGCAGCACTCTGGACATATCATTTCCCCTCCTTAGTTTCTTTTTCCAGGAAAATTGCGTAGTCAGGGCAGCGCATTTCGCACTGACCACAGGAGATACAGTCTTTTTCTTTGCCTTTCACAATCGCGCATTTTCCAACTTCCGTGACTTCTAAAACCTGTTTGGGACAGAAGTACACGCAGATACCACAGCCTTTGCAACGTGGCGTTACGAGTTTCAGCATACAGAAAACCTCCTCTTCATAAACTCCCTAACAACACCTATACTACATTGAATTATATCGTATCGCTCCACTTTATTAAAGTTGTTTCAAAAAAAGTTACATAAGTTTTCTACGGAATGTCAGCAGCTTCTTCATTTGTAATCATTCATCGGTTTTGCAAAGTTGCTTAAAAAAATATATAATATAACAGTATAAATGTTATAAAAGGCGGAGGGTGCCGTATGAACACGAAGGGAAAAGAATCAGATAAACGGTTGCGCCTGTTGAAAGTAACGGAAGAAGTGTTTTCTAAGCGGGGCTATGCTCAGACAACGCTGGATGAAATCATTGGCTTAGCGGATACAGGCAAAGGCACTTTATACAAATATTTTGGCAATAAGGATAACCTGTTTTATAATCTGGTACACCTTAAGCATAAAGAATTAATGGACAAGATGTGGCCTGTGGCCAAAGAAACGAGCCTCTCCATTGAAGAAAAATTAACCAAGATACTTACTTTATGGATTAAATTTCTTTTTAATCACACGGTGTTATGGCAGGTTTTGCTTTTTGAAATGACGGGTACGAATCGCGGCTATCTGGCTGTAAAAGGTGAAGATGGCGAGTTGCACCTGACACCAGCTGGGGCACGTTGCCTCCGGAAAATGAGCGAGAGGTTATTTTACGCTATCATCGTTTGTTGTGGGAGGAACCCGAGCCGATTGTAAAGGTGTACGGGGATGGAATCAAACAAGGCTTTTTCCGTGATTCGGGACAAAGTATGGATATCCCGGAAAATATATTTTATACGGCAGCCATGGTTGTGTTTTTTAATCGGGGGCAGCATATGTCGGACGGCATGACTGCGGAAGAACTGGCGGAAAAATTTGTCAGTCATCAGTTGTATGGTCTGGCTGCTGACAAAAAACGAACTCCTGATAGTTAAATACTGGCATCTGATCGCTGAACACGAAGAATCATATGGTTATGGGCCTGGAGAGGAAGAAAAAACTGAGGGTAAAATTGTCTTCCTCTAAAGCATATTAAAAGTATATTAAACTGAACAAAATACACAAAGATCTCAAAACTAACTCAAAAAAGTTAATTTTATTGTTGACAGGCCGTGTGTATCCATGTAATATATGTCCTATAAATGAATATGTATTCATCAAGAGTAGTTGAGGGACATGGCCCTATGAAACTACGGCAACCATCTTTATGAAACGGTGCCAAATCCAGCGGGGAAACCGGGAGATGAAAAGCTATATGATCGAGCTCTTCACTCAATATGTTGAAGAGTTTTTTTAATCCCGGTCATTTTGGGTGACTCTCATTCCAAATGTTTAAAACGATAGAAAGGTTTAGAAGATGATTAAACTTGTAAATGTGGAAAAAACCTATTATAGTAAGGCCGGCAATATTGCTGCTCTGAAAAAAACGAATCTGGAAATTAAAGAAGGTACGATTTTTGGTATCATCGGACTTTCAGGGGCAGGAAAATCCACGTTGATCCGTTGCATCAATATGTTGGAAGTTCCTACATCGGGGCAGGTTTTTGTGGACGGACAAGAGCTGACCGCAATGAGTGAAGCGCAACTGAGAAAAGCACGTCAGAATATCGGTATGATTTTTCAGCATTTCAACTTGCTTGCCAGTCGTACCGTATTTGATAACGTGGCGTTTCCTTTGGAAATTCAGGGAATCCCGCGTGATAAAATAAAGGCCCGTGTCGAGGAATTGTTGGAATTGGTCCAATTAAGTGACCGGGGCGATTATTACCCCAGCCAGCTTTCCGGCGGTCAGAAGCAACGAGTCGGAATAGCCCGCGCCCTGGCATCCAATCCGAAAGTATTGTTGTCAGATGAAGCGACTTCCGCTTTGGACCCCCAAACCACAAAATCCATTTTGCAATTATTGCGGGATATCAATAGCCGACTGAATTTAACGATTGTGATGATTACCCACCAAATGGAGGTCGTAAAAGAAATTTGCGATCAGGTGGCGGTCATTGAAAATGGCACGATCATTGAAGAAGGCTCTATGTACAAAGTGTTTACTGAGCCGCAGCAGGAAACGACCAAAGAATTTGTAAAGACTGTAAACGACATACGCATACCTTCCATTATTAATACAGAAAGTATGCAGCAAACCTACTTCCCGGATGCCAGGTTATTACTGAATCTGACATTTTTGGGCGGCGAAGACGATGAAGAAGGTTCAACCGGAGCGGATCAGCCTCTGGTATCCTCCATTATCAAAAAATTTGGTGTAGATGTAAATATTATTTCCGGCAAAGTGGATTATTTGAAAGATCTTCCTTATGGAACGTTGCTGGTGGAATTAATTGGTGAAGAAGCGGAAATAAAAAACGCGCTGCAGTATATTTACGATAAAAAAGTCAAAGTGGAGGTGATTGGTTATGTCGCCTGATATGATAGATTTGTTGTTGAAATCTTTGGGGGAAACTTGTTATATGGTTGTGGTGGCTATTTTATTGGCCACATTGATCGGCGTTCCTTTGGGCGTGATTTTGACGGTGACCAGAAAAGATCATATTTTGCCTAATGCGATCATTCATAATGTTCTGGGGGCGATTGTGAATGCGACCCGTTCCACTCCTTTTATTATTTTAATGGTTGCGATTATCCCCTTAACCCGTATGATAGTAGGTTCTTCTATTGGCACTACGGCGGCCATAGTGCCGTTGACAATTACCGCCTCTCCTTTTATTGCCCGGGTAATAGAATCTTCTCTTTTGGAAGTGGACCGCGGCGTGATAGAGGCAGCACAATCCATGGGTGCAAGTCCATTTGAAATTATTACCAAGGTGATGCTGCCGGAATCGCTTCACTCGATCGTTCTGGGAATTACACTGGCTTTGATTGCTTTGATTGGCGCTTCTGCGATGGCAGGCGCATTAGGTGGCGGCGGTTTAGGGGATCTGGCTATCCGCTATGGTTATCAAAGATTTCAGATGGACGTGATGATTGCCACGGTTGTTGTGCTTATTATCATGGTGCAGGGTGTGCAGTCGATTGGCAATACACTGAGTCGAAAATTAAATAAAAACAAACTTTCCTGAGGCATATGAGACAGAGGATAAGTCAGGAAGCAAAAAGTTGAAGACAGGGCAGGGCGGCGCAGCATTGCGTCGCCCTTTTTAGTGTTTTTTGACACGCAACTTGACTTTCACAAGATAAAGTGATAAATTGATAAAAGAAAGCCTGCTCAATATGTGAAGGAGGAAACTGAACGAGACGCCGGTCCGGCAGTTCCTGTATGGAGGAATTTATTATGGCTGAAAAAATCGAAAGCAAATTGACCCGTCAGTTGTGTGAAGCGCTCGCCAGTTTAAAGGATGAACACCAGGTTGCTGATTTTTTGGAAGATGTTTGTACCATTAGCGAATTCAAAGCGCTGGCCCAACGTTTTGAAGTAGCGCGTTTGCTGGCTGAAGGGGTTAAATATGAAGATATTGTAGAGAAAACGGGTGCCAGCACGGCGACGATCTCTCGTGTTAAAAGATGTTTGGTATATGGCAAGGATGGCTATGCCGTGGCACTGAATAATTTTAAAAAACAGCATCATGAAGAAAGTTCTACTAAAGTGCTGTTGAAGGCGAAGTTTGAAAAGGAACGGGCTGAGAGAAAGAAAGCGATGCGAAACAATGAGTGAATTCATATTGCAGGTCCCTTACGGCACACATGATGTGTTGCCCGGCGAAGCCACGGCGCGTCATTTACTGGCAGATAAAATATATCGCTTATTTTCCGCCTGGGGCTATGATGAGGTGGAAACCCCCTCTTTTGAATATTTGGAAACTTTTATGGAGACCGGTCAGTCCAATGCAGGCGCATTTAACCTTTTTGATCGGGCAGGGCGCGCATTGATTCTGCGAACCGATATGACAACGCCTTTAGCAAGAATGGTAGCAACCCGTATGAAGAAAGATGCCGGAATTAAGCGGCTGTCTTATCAGGCACGTCTATTTCGTTATGAAGAAGCGCAGGCGGGTCGACAATGCGAATTTACGCAATGCGGTATCGAGATGATGGGTGCGTCCGGCGCTGTTGCCGATGCGGAAGTGATCGCCCTGGCAATTAATACGCTGTTGGAAACCGGACTGCAAGATTTCAGCATCAGTCTGGGACAAATGGAATTTATTAATGGCTTGATGGAAGAAGCAGGACTCAGCGAAGCGCAGTCCCGCGCTGTTAAGTATTGCCTCATCCGTCGTAATGCAGTGGGGTTGGCGGAGTTGATAGAAGAGGCCAAGGTGGAAACGAAATTTGCCGGGTTGCTTAAAGAGCTTTTGTTTTTGCATGGAGGGATAGAACTTCTGGAAACTTTGGCCAAACAAAATCTGGGAAAACGTTGTGACTATGCACTGAATAACCTGCGAGAGATTTACGAATTGGTCAGAGCCTATGATGTGGCGTCTTATTTGAGTTTTGATCTGGGCCTGATACGGAGCCTGGACTATTATACGGGTATGCTTTTTGAAGGATATGCTCCCGGTATGGGGTATTCTTTAATTGGCGGAGGACGCTATGACACGATGATGGAGCGGTTTGGTTATCCTTGTCCTGCTACGGGATTTGCTCTGGGAATTGACCGCATCGTACTTACGCTGGAACGTCAGGGGCAACTGACCGGTGGAAATACGCCGACCACATTTATCGCCTTTTCTAAAGGACAGGCGGCGTCGGCTATCCTTCTTGCCAATCAATTGCGCCGGCAGGGTGTACGGATAAAACTCGCTGATCGTCCCCTGGGTCGGGCAGAAGCGGTAGAGGAAGGTAAAATGTTACGGTGTGAGACATTCCGTTATGTGGGGGACTAAGATGAAAGATTATATTACGATTGCCCTGCCTAAGGGAAAGTTATTTAAGCGCAGCGTCGATTTATTGGCAAAGGTCGGTTATGCCGCGGAAGGTGTTTCGGAAGATTCACGTAAACTTGTGATTGTAAATGAAAAGACCAAAGTGCGTTTTATTATTACCAAAACCGTAGACCTTCCTACATATGTGGAATATGGTGCTGCAGATGTCGGTATCATTGGTAAGGACGTACTGCTGGAAGAACGTAAAGATGTCTATGAGCTGTTGGATCTGGGCTTTGGAAAATGTCATCTGATGCTGGCGGTGCCGGAAACCGGAAAACAACCGGAGATAAGTGATTATGCCCATTTGCGGGTAGCTACAAAATACCCGCATTGCGCACGGGAATATTTTGATGGCAAGGGCATCCAAACGGAAATTATAAAGTTGAATGGCTCGATTGAGTTAGGGCCTTTAATTGGTCTATCGGAATTAATCGTCGATATTGTCGAAACGGGAACAACACTGAGAGAAAATAAGCTGGTGGAAGTGGATTCTCTTTTTGTTTCTACCGCAAGACTGATTGCCAATCCGGTAAGTTTTAAACTGAAATTTGACAGACTGCATAAACTGGTGTCTGATATGCGTGCTGCAATAGAAAACGGGGGAAATAAGGGATGAAAATCATAGACGCAAGGAAGTTAACGGCGGCAGAAATAAGTGCGCTATTAAAGAAAAAAGCTTTTGATGAAACGGCATTGTCTCCCCGGATCCAAGAAAGCTGCGACCGTATGTGGGGAGAACATTTAAGCGCTGCGCAAATTGTGGACAGAATTGTAAACAGAGTCAGACAAGACGGAGACAAAGAATTATTCTATTTTACGAAGATGATCGATGGCGCTGAATTGACCGGAAACTCTCTTCGGGTTTCAGAGAAGGAATTTGATGAAGCACGGACGTTGGTCGATCCGGTCGTCCTGGAATCCATTACGCGGGCCATCAAAAATGTAAAAAAATTTCATGAAGAGCAGATGCCGAGATCATGGTTTACCGAGCGCCCCTACGGAAGCCTGATAGGACAAAAAATTACACCTATTGATCGAGTGGGGATTTATGTACCTGGTGGAACGGCTGCCTATCCTTCCAGTGTGATCATGAACGCAGTTCCCGCAAAAGTCGCTGGAGTCCCTCGTATCGTGATGGCGGCTCCGCCCGGACGAGATGGCAAATTGAACCCCTACGTGCTGGTCACGGCAGAAAAAATAGGCATTTCGGAAATTTATAAGATGGGCGGTGCTCAAGCGGTAGCCGCTATGGCTTTTGGTACGGAAACCGTACCCAAGGTAGACAAAATCAGCGGTCCGGGTAATATTTTTGTGACGTTGGCCAAGAAAGCGGTGTATGGGCATGTAGATATCGATATGTTAGCGGGTCCCAGCGAGATTTTGATCCTTGCGGACGACAGCGCCGACCCGTCTTATCTGGCCGCGGACCTATTAAGTCAGGCAGAGCACGATCCTCTGGCCAGCGCAATTCTTATTACCGATAGCGAGCGCCTTGCTAAAACGGTTGCAGAAGCGATAGAGATACAGTTAAAAGAGTTGCCCAGAGAGGAAATTGCCGCCGCTTCTTTGCAGGCTATGGGGAAGATCATCATCGCGAAAGATCTGGAAACTGCGGTTGCAATGGCAAACAGCAGTGCGCCGGAGCATTTGGAGGTAATGACCCGGGAACCTTTCCGTTTTATGCCTCTGCTCCATAATTGTGGCGCAATGTTTTTGGGAACTGATTCGCCGGAGCCGTTAGGAGATTATTTTGCCGGGCCTAACCATATTCTGCCGACCGGGGGAACCGCCCGATTTTACAGCGTTTTGAATGTTGAAACTTTTATGAAAAAGACCAGTATTATTTCTTATACACATAAAGCATTGCTTGAAGCGGCTGATGATATTATCAATATGGCGGAAGCAGAAGGGTTGCGTGCTCATGCCAACGCGATTCGGAAACGTAAGGAACATAAAAATCAATTGTAGTTATTTCAGGCTCTGAAAAGAGGCCGGATGAGGTGATTTACTATGTCGGATTTAGCGATTCGTCCCAGTCTGGAAAGGTTGGAAGAATATGTGGTGGAGACCATTGATGCGGATATCGTCGTCAATGCGAATGAGTCTAACTACCCTTTGCCGGAAGCGGTACGGTCAGAAATAGAGGCTGAAACCGGGAAGGTTGCTTTTAATCGATATCCGCCGATGAGAGGAGACTCTTTGCGCGTCCTTATTGCAGATGCGCTTGGTATTGACCCTGATAAGGTGCGTGTTGGCAATGGCTCCAGCGAACTTTTGCAAATGGCATGTTATGCATTTGGGGGGATTGGCAGGAGGATCGCTGTCCCCTATCCGTCTTTTTCTATGTATAGCGTCTATGCCCGCTTGTCCGACAGTGATGTATTGCAATATCCTCTGACGGTAGACGGTTTTTTAGATGCAGAGGCATTAATCGCCTTTTGTCGTGCTAAACGTCCGCACTTGTTGATCATTAATAATCCAAATAATCCTACAGGCAACTACAATCCTCTTTCCGTAATAGAAAAAATTATTTCTCAGGTGGACTGCCCGATTATTGTTGATGAGGCTTATATGGAGTTTGCCGACGGAGAAGGTGTTGATCCACAGGATCTCCGCCCGCTTTCGCAATTAAAATTAGTGGCGGGTTCGGCTTTGGCTCTCTTAAATAAATACAGTAATTTTATGGTCTACCGTACCTTTTCCAAGGCATATGGTCTGGCAGGTATGCGGGCAGGATATTCTGTTGGGAGCCTGTTGCTGAGCAGGGTGTTAGGTAAAACGTTGCTTCCCTATCATGTGAACGCATATACTTTGATGGCTGCGGAATGCTGCTATAAACACCGGCAGGACTTTACGGCGCAGATCAAAGAAATCTGCGGGCAAAGAGACCTAATGATGGCTGAGTTACAGGAAACAGGAATGGAGGTTTGGCCCTCCCGGACAAATTTTATTTGTTATCGTCCGGCGGGCAAGCTGCAGCGGGTATTAGCAGAAGCCTATGATAGAAAATATGGTGTTAATAACTTCAGCCAAGCTACTAAAGCAGGTAAGTTTATTTTTAAAAACCTGTTGGCTGAAAAAATATTACTCAGGGACTTTACCGAGCATCAGGCGCTACAGGGATGTTTGCGTCAAACGGTTGGTTTGCCGGAAGAAAATGGCATTGTGATAAGTAAGATAAAAGGTATTTGCAGGGAGTGTTTGGGAAATGAGCAAATTAACTGAAGCGACGGCCGTTTTAGGTAAAAACGAGAGAAAAACGCGAAGCGATAAGGGCGCAGATGAGAGTTTGGTAAAAACACAACGTATGGCCATGTTATCCCGCACTACTGGGGAAACCGCTGTTACTGTTTCTCTAAATTTGGACGGCAGCGGAAATGCCGATGTTCAGACCGGCTTAGGCTTCATGGATCATATGTTGACCTTGTTGGCTGCGCATAGCTTTATGGATCTGCATGTACGAGCGCACGGAGATCTGGCTGTAGACAGTCATCATACAGTGGAAGATATAGGTATTGTGTTGGGGCAGTCCCTCAAGGAAGCAGTAGGTGATAAAAAAGGGATTCATCGTTACGGAAACAGTTTTATTCCTATGGATGAAACGCTTGCCCAGGTGTGTTTGGATTTTTCCGGGCGACCTTTTTTCGTGTTTGAGGCAGAGATACCCAAAGTTCGCCTGGGAAATTACGATACAGAGATGACGGAAGAATTCTTTCGGGCGCTAGCTATGAATTGTGGTCTGACTTTGCATATTCGAGTGCTCTATGGCAGCAATGTTCATCATCTTATCGAAGCTATTTTTAAGGCCTTTGCCCGTGCCTTAACCGAAGCAACCGCCATAGATCCCCGCGTAAAAGGGGTCATGAGCAGTAAGGGCGTGTTATAAATAAAACAGCGGCAGATTCAGGAGTAATGGGTTGAGTATTCGTAGATGTAGACAAGGCCGGGAGAAGAGTGCCGGGTAAGTTTTTAATATGCAAACTGATCATGCCGGTATTCCTTTAATCGCAGATGGAATGTGGGAGTTATTTATGGACAGCAAAAGAGTTATTATTGTGGATTACGGTTTAGGTAATCTGCACAGTGTGAATAAAGCCGTTGCCAAAGCCGGGGGGAAGCCGGAGATATCCGCATCCCCGGAGGTGATCCGAGAAGCTGAGAAAATCATTCTCCCGGGTGTGGGCGCTTTTGCCGATTGCATGGCAAATTTAAAAAGATCCGGTTTAATTCCTGTTTTGCGGGAACATTTTTTGGCAGACAAACCGTTTTTAGGCATTTGTCTGGGAATGCAGGCCCTGTTTGAAAGCAGTGAGGAGGGACCCGGAGTGCCGGGTTTGGGCTTTTTTCAAGGCAAGGTCATTTATATTCCTACAAAATGCAAGGTACCTCATGTAGGATGGAATCATCTGCATATAAAGAAATCGTCCCCTGTAGAAGGTGAGGCAGAGGGAAAATATGTTTACTTTACGCACAGTTATTGCTGTGTTCCTCAAGATACTTCTCTTATTTCTTCTGTCTGTGACCATGGGACAGAAATCGTTGCGGGGATCTGCCGGGGAAATATATTCGGGGTACAATACCATCCGGAAAAATCGAGTTGTGTCGGTATGGAAATGCTGCACCGTTTTGTGACATTATGATTTTAAGTCAGATGCTGGCAGATTACCGGGTCAGAACGTGGTAAACTTGTGAAAATGTATTGTTTTTGGTAATAGATTGTGTAATACATTGTGTGGGGGACGCTATGGTTATATTTCCGGCAATTGATTTGCGGGGCGGCAAAGCAGTTCGCCTGGTAGAGGGTGATTTTAAACAGGAAACAGTTTATGGGGAAGATCCTGCAAAAGTGGCAGAGACGTTTGCTGCGGCGGGAGCAACTTTTTTACATGTGGTGGATCTGGACGGCGCCCTTGCGGGAGAAAGCCGTAATTTGGCTGTAATTCAGCGAATTTTGGGTGTGTCCGCGTCCATGCAAGTGGAGGTGGGGGGCGGCATACGCAATTGTGATACCGCGGCTCGTTTGTTGGAAATGGGCGTAAAACGAGTGATTTTAGGAAGTCTGCCGATTCGGGACCCGGAAGAAACAGAAAGGATCTGTAAAAAATTCCCGGGACAGGTGGTTGCCGGTATTGATGCACGCAACGGAGAAACCGTTATTGAAGGCTGGGATGTTTCCGGCGGCGTGCATTATTTGGAGCTTGGGCGTCGTATGGCATCGATCGGCATAGAACATATTATTTTTACGGATATCGCAAGAGATGGTAAATTAACCGGGGTGAATGTAGAAGCCACGGCAGAGCTGGCTCGTACTGCAGGGGTAAAAGTAATTGCCAGCGGCGGCGTTTCCTCTCTTGCGGATATACGCGCTTTGATGGAACATGAAAATGAGGGGATTGAAGGGGTGATTATAGGAAAAGCGCTTTATGCAGGCAAAATTGATTTGAAGGAAGCTTTGGCGTTGGTCCGGCGCGCAAAGTAAATGTATAGTCCTACCGAACAGCGACATGAAATTAGAAAAAATGAGAACAAATTTACGGTTTAGTTAGCCATCGATTATAGATTAAAAAGGATACGTGAAGATTATGCTGGCAAAACGAATCATACCTTGTCTTGATGTGAAAGACGGGAAGGTTGTAAAAGGGAAAAAATTTATCGGCCTGGCGAACGTAGGAGACCCGGTACAGATGGCCGCTTTTTATGATGCGGAAGGCGCGGACGAACTGGTGTTTTTAGATATCGCTGCCAGTATAGAACAACGCAAATCCATGCTGGATATGATCTGCCGCACGGCCGGAGAAGTGTTTATGCCTTTCGCTGTCGGCGGCGGTATCAGTACTGTACAGGATATCAGAAACTGTCTGAACGCAGGTGCCGATAAGATTTCTTTAAATACGGCGGCCGTAAAGGATCCTGCTCTAATTACACAGGGGGCGGAATTGTTTGGCACCCAGTGTATTTTGCTGGCGGTCGACGCAAAACGCTGTGGTGAAAACCAATGGGAAGTTTATATTAACGGAGGGCACACGCCTACCGGTCTGGATTGTCTTGCGTGGGTGCAAAAGGCGGTTGCTCTGGGGGCCGGTGAGATACTCTTAACCAGTATGGATGCGGACGGCACAAAAGCAGGTTATGATATTCCTCTGACAAAAGCGGTAAGTGCCGTCGTTAACGTGCCAATCATTGCCAGTGGCGGTGCAGGGGCTCTGGAACATTTTTATGATGTATTGACAGAAGGTGGTGCCGACGCGGTTTTAGCAGCCTCCGTTTTTCACTATAAGGAATTTACAGTTAAGCAGGTTAAAACATATTTACAGTCAAAAGGTGTAGAGGTGAGGTTATAATGAAAATTGATGTCAGCAAATTGAAATTTGATGAAAAAGGTTTAATTCCGGCTATTGTACAAGACGTTTTCAGTGATGAGGTATTGATGTTGGCCTATATGAACGGGACGAGTCTCGCAAAAACCGTGGAAACCGGGTACACTTGGTTTTGGAGCCGCAGCCGTCAGGAATTATGGAATAAAGGCGCGACCAGCGGGCATTTGCAGAAAGTTGCTTCCATTACTTATGATTGTGATGGGGATGCGTTGCTGGTCAAGGTTGATCAGACCGGGGCTGCCTGTCATACAGGGCGTCATTCTTGCTTCTTTTCACCGCTTTGGAATGAGGGTGAAGGGAAAAACCTGCCTGTTCCGGAACCGGCGAATGAAAGCATCTACGGAGCCCTGGCCGAATTATACAGGGTGATTTTATATAAACGGGAACATGGGGGAGAAAAGAGCTATACACGTTACTTGTTTACTAAAGGGCAGGATAAAATTTTAAAAAAAGTTGGGGAAGAAGCGGCAGAAACCATTATCGCATCAAAAAATAACAGTAAAAAAGAAGTAATCAGCGAAATGAGCGATCTGTGGTATCATTGCATGGTGCTGTTGGCGTATCATGGCATAACCCCCGGCGACTTGCTGAGCGAATTATCCGGCCGCAGAGAAAAAGAAAACAATAGTAAGTATTGACCATTATATAGTTGTGCAAAATATAGTTGCGCAAAAATAATAAATTTATTTTCTGCTGATTATGTGCATATTCCGGCTTCGAGTATGGGGAGCCGGTTTTTTTATTCACTATCCGAACGAAGTTTTCCGTTTTGTTGTCAACGTTCCGGTCAATAAGGACATAGCCATTGTTGCGGAGTTGAGTCAGTTTGCCTTAAATATGGTTGGTTAGGAAAGATAAAAATTTGCCGGCGATATATAAAAATTTGCTGAAGCTACTTGACAATAATACCCCCACGGGGTATACTTATCAAACAGATACCCTATGGGGGTATTTTAAATTCCATAATAAGTTTATTTTAGCAGGAGAGAAGCAATGAGAGAGCCTAAAAGCAGAAGATCGGAAGGAAATCCGACTTGCGGCTGCGGTTGTGTAAAACATAAACACCGAGACAGCAACAGTCCCGAATATAAAAGTATGATGCGGCGTTTAAAATTAATTGAAGGACAAGTGCGCGGCATCGAAAAAATGGTGGAAGACGACCGCTACTGCATTGATATCCTGACGCAGGTAAGCGCGGTCCAATGCGCATTAAACGCATTTAATAAGGAACTACTGTCGCAGCATATCCATAGCTGCGTTGTAGAAGATATTCGCGAAGGTAAAGATGAAGTAGTAGATGAATTGGTTTCCGCTTTGCAAAAACTGATGAAGTAATTGCGGCAACAGCAACGGTAATCGATGGCGGGGCATTGGAATCATATAAAATGGCAGGAGATCAGGCGAAAATTCTTTTGCTGTTTAATGAAACCATGAAAGTATGAGGGAGTACCGGGAGATAATAATCCCGGGGAATAATTATGAAGAAAGAAAAGTATGTAGTGACCGGCATGACTTGCAGTGCCTGTTCCAGCCGTGTAGAAAAAACGGTACGGAATTTAGACGGTATGCATGAAGCAACAGTAAATCTGTTGACTCACTCTATGCATGTTGAATATGATGAAACAAAACTTAATGCAGCAGAGATCATTAAAGCGGTAACTGATACGGGCTATGGCGCCGAGCTGATGGACACTCAAAACCGTAGTGCCGATGCAGCGCGGCAGAAAATAACCGCTGTTGCAGAAAATCCGGCGATTAAAGCGGCGCGGGACGAAATTGCGGAAATGCAGGAACGATTTATCTGGTCCGTTATCTTTTTACTTCCTTTGTTGCTTTTGTCCATGACCCCCATGTTTGCAAAATTACTGGGTTTTGCTGTACCGGAGTTTTTGCAGAAGTATTTTTATGGAACGCAAAATGCGATCTGGTTGGCGTTTACAGAGTTTATTTTGGTTCTGCCGATTTTGTTTGTTAACAAAAAGTTTTTTATCAGTGGCTTTAAAAGCCTCCTCCACAAAGCGCCTAATATGGATAGTTTGGTGGCGATGGGGTCCGGCGCCGCATTGGCTTACGGTATTTTTGCGGTGTATCGTATTGGTTGGGGCATGGGACATGGGGATACGGTTCTTATTGATCTGTATCGTACCAACTTATACTTCGAATCCTCGGGTATGATTGTTACGCTGATTACTTTTGGAAAATGGCTGGAAGCAAGATCCAAGGGCCGTACCTCAGCTGCCATTGAAAAATTGATGGATCTGGCGCCGAAGCAGGCCCGCGTTATCCGCGAAGGTGAAGAGATTTTGCTTGCGTCGGCGGACTTGATGCCGGGGGATGAAGTTGTGGTCCGTCCGGGGGAAAGCATTCCTGCTGATGGCATCATTACTAAAGGAAATACCAGCATTGATGAAGCTGCCATTACCGGTGAAAGTATTCCGGTAGAGAAGCAGACCGGTGACAAGGTCATTAGCGCCACGTTGAATAAAACCGGTTTTATTCATTTTACGGCGCAAAAGGTGGGGGCTGACAGTACGATCAGCCAAATTATCCGATTGGTGGAGGAAGCCAGCAGCAGTAAAGCTCCCATTGCTCGTATGGCGGATAAGATTTCCGGTATCTTTGTACCGACAGTCATGCTTTTTGCCTTAGCTACTGCCATCTTCTGGCTTTTATGGGGAGAAAGTTTTGAATTTGCCTTCAGATGTGCGATCAGCGTATTGGTAATAAGTTGTCCCTGTGCTTTAGGATTGGCTACGCCGGTTGCCATTATGGTAGGTACGGGTAAAGGCGCAGAAAATGGTATTCTGATAAAATCGGGGGAAGCGCTGGAAACCGCTCATGCTTTGGACATCGTGGTATTGGACAAAACAGGGACGATTACCGAAGGAAAACCTCGGGTTACAGACATATTGCTGCCTGTTGCAGAAGCTTCAGAGACTTCTTCGGTTTATCTGGAGTTATTGACCATTGCCGCAGGTCTGGAATATGGCAGCAGCCATCCTTTGGCCAGCGCCATTATGGAATATACGGCAGAGAAAAATGTGACAGTGCCTGAAATGGAGAATTTCCAAACTCTATTTGGCAAAGGCGTAAAGGCACAAAAAAATGGCGTCACGTATTATGCAGGCAATAGCGCATTGATGGAAGAAACAGGTGCAGACATATCTTTTTTTACTCCCTCTCTGGAACGATTGGCTGATGCAGGAAAGACGCCGCTGTTTTTTGCCAGAGAAAAAAATATAATTGGCCTTATTGCTGTGGCTGATTGCGAAAAAAAGACCAGCCAACAGGCCATAGAAGAATTTAAAAATCTGGGCATTCGGGTTATTATGCTGACCGGGGACAATCCTCGTACAGCAGAGGCGATTCGTAAACGTATGAATATTCCCCAGGTGATTGCCGATGTTTTGCCGGAAGGCAAAGAAAAGGTAATTGCCGATCTGCAAAGCCGGGGGTACAAAGTGGCAATGGTCGGGGATGGGATTAATGATGCGCCGGCATTGGCTAAGGCTGATGTGGGAATTGCCATCGGCGCCGGTACGGATGTAGCCATTGAAAGCGCTGATATCGTGCTGATGAAGAGTGATTTGCTGGATGCGGTGAATGCTGTGCGCCTCAGCCATAATGTGATTAAAAAAATTAAAGAAGGTCTGTTTTGGGCATTCTTCTATAATGTGGTGTGTATTCCCGTGGCAGCCGGAGCTTTGTCATATTGGGGGATTTTGCTGAGCCCTGTTTTTGGCGCGGCGGCCATGAGTCTCAGCAGCGTTACCGTAGTCACCAATGCGTTGCGGCTAAAAAAATTTAAACTTGTACAACAAACAAAAATGATGGAAACGCTGGTTGATGCTCAAGTGAAAATCACCGGTATAAAAGAAGTATTTTCTGCAGTAAGAAGTACACAGGCATCGGCAGTAGCCCCAATTACAGAGGATAGTATTGAAAATAAAGCTGAAAATGCAGAGAAAGAAACTGTGGGAGGGATAAAAATGGAAAAAATTTTACGCATAGAAGGCATGATGTGCGCTCATTGTCAAAAGCACGTGCAAGAAACGCTTGCCGGGTTGGACGGGGTAACAAAGGTGGAGGTGAGTCTGGAAGATAAGACGGCAACGGTACAGATGAACCGCAACATCCCTTTTAATGAATTTGAAAAAGCGGTACAGGACGCCGGGTATGAATTGTTAAAATAAAAGGAACAAGCTTAACCAAGACGGTTTACAAGAGTACATCAACCGCGTATTTGCTTAGAGTGTGGGGCCTTTTGGCGCATATTTTATGAGAGATTCCGGTTGACAAATAAGAAAGGCTTTTGTATAATACCATTTGTAAACTATCGGGGGCATAGCTCAGCTGGGAGAGCGCTTGCATGGCATGCAAGAGGTCAGGAGTTCGATCCTCCTTGTCTCCACCAAGAAAATTATTACCTGCGCATATATGCATTGCGCAGGTATTTTTTATTTTTGAGGTAAAATATTCGCCTATGGCGGATCTGTTCTTGCGTTACTCAAATTGTCCATTTCGTGGTATAATTTACTCAAATATAAGTTTCCTAATTTTTAGCCGGGAGGGATAAACACATGTTAGAAGTAGGGAAAAAAGCACCGGATTTCACACTGCCGGATCAAAATGGAAAGATGATCACCTTAAGCAGTTTTTTGGGACAAAAAGTAATTTTATATTTTTATCCTAAAGATAATACTTCGGGCTGCACTAAACAGGCCTGCAACTTTGGTGAATTATATCCGCAAATTCAGGAAAAAGGCGCTGTTGTATTAGGTGTGAGTAAGGATAGCGTAGCGTCTCATAAAAAATTTGAAGAAAAATATCACCTGCCGTTCACCCTGATTTCGGACCCGGACCTGGTAGCGATCCAGGCTTATGATGTCTGGAAAGAAAAGAGTATGTACGGGAAAAAATATATGGGAGTAGAACGCAGTACATACCTGATCGATGAAAAGGGCATTATTATTCGTGCATTCGCCAAGGTTAAGCCGGCCGATAATCCGGGGCAAATGTTCAAAGAATTGGACTGAGCGATCGCCGGTAAATAAAGATTGCGGTCTGAAGCTATCTCTAACGCAGCGGGTGCAGGCAAGATGTGCAGTTAAAGCCCGTGAGGCATTGTTAAGAAATGGGGAAAAACGGATGAGCAGAACTCTGAACATGGCAGAAGCGTTACAGGAAGCACGCCGCTGTCTGCATTGCAGTATTCCCGGCTGCCGCAAAGGCTGTCCGATCGCCAACAATATACCTGATTTTATTCAAGCCTTAAAAGAAGGCAATATTGGTGCCGCTTATGAGATTATTGCGGAACGCAGCAATCTGCCCGCTATTTGCGGGAGGGTATGCCCTCATGAAAAGCAATGCGAAGCACACTGTGTGCTGGCGCGCAGTAAACGGGAAATTAAAATTGGGGATCTGGAAATGTTTATTGCGGATTTTGCCCATAAATACGGCCTTAAACCTATTCCCAAGTCTAACGGCGCCCGGGGTAAAGTCGCTGTAATTGGCAGCGGCCCTGCAGGGTTAACGGTTGCAGGGGATTTGGCTAAAATGAACTTTGCCGTTACCGTATTTGAAAAACAACCGGAGCCGGGGGGGATCTTATTGTTTGGCATCCCGGAGTTTCGTTTAAGCAAATCTGTGGTACAACAGGAAATAGAACAACTGCGCAATATCGGGGTAGAGTTTCGCTGCAATGTGCTGGCAGGACCGGATTATACAGTCGATGACATGTTTGCGGAAGGCTTTGATGCTATTTTTATGGGAACCGGGACGGCTTTTCCGCGTACCCTTGATATACCCGGTAAGGGGCTGGCCGGCATTGTGACGGCAGCGTATTATTTGCGTATGGCATACTTGGTAGAGGCTGGCCAGTTGGATGATAAAGAGCTGTTATTGCATGAAGGTGACCGGGTCGCTGTAATAGGAGCAGGCAATGTTGCGATGGATGCGGCACGAACTGCGGTTCGGCGAGGCGCCGGAGAGGTCACGGTGTTTTATCGGAAAACAGAACAGGAAGTGCCCGCCTTTCCTTCGGAAATTGAAGCTGCCAAAGCCGATTATGTACAGTTCCGATTTTTAAGAGAACCGCTTCGTTTTTTAAGCAAAAAAGAAATGGCGGAAAAAACAGGTGCGCATCTTTCCGTTGATGAAAGCACGGCGAATGTAAAGGTGCAGGAAGCTTTGGAAAAAAATCTTTTGGGAGCGGAAGAAGAAGAAACAACATTAGTGACCGGAGCAGATCAAACTGTCGGCGGTATGGCGTTTAGAGTTTTAGAAAAAGGTGAGGATGAAAACTTTGTTGCTACGGCAAAAGAGGAGTACCATGCGTTTGACAGTGTGATTCTGGCTGTGGGATCGAAGCCGGCTGCCCGGATCGTGGGTACAACGAGAGGAATTAAAGTGGATAACAGAGGCTTTGTGATCACCCGGGAGCGCCCTTATGGGATGACGACCCGGATGGGCGTTTTCAGCGGCGGGGATGTGGTGCATGGACCGGCCACGGTAGTTTTGGCTATGAAGGAATCTAAGCGGGTGGCGATCGGCATTGCTGAATATGTTGATGCAAAAAATTTGCTGCAGGATTGCAGGGAATAACTGATTGACAACTACACCTTATTTTTATATAATTAATGTAATAAAGTTAACAATTTCCGTAGCTGCTTCGTATTTATGAAGAAAGGGCGGTAGAGTATGAGTAATCGTTATAAAACCTTTATTTCCTGCTACAAAAAAGATAATTTATTATTAATCGGTTTTCTTGTAATATTGGCCGCGATCATTGCAATTTTCGGCTGAGAAATTTTTTGATGATTTAATTTTAGAATTGTTTCAGAATAAAAAATGCAGATGGATTTTTCCCCGCAAGAAAGTAATTCCCTTGCGGGGATTTTATTTTTAAGAAGAGATGATTTAGCTAAAAAATGACTGCACCACAAGAACAAGGTGTTTTTTCTTTAAAGTTTGCTAGAAAACACAATTTATTCTCCATTATTAATTTGAAATGTGCTATAATGATTATATAAATTTGCATCTGAAAATGACGGGTAAATTACAGGTAAAAAGCTGAGTTTATCATTTACATAAGTGGCAGAAAAGGTGTAATTGCATGAAAAATTCCAATAATGTGTGGTTATATTTACTGGCCTACCTGGCATTATTTTTGGGTTGGCTGCGGCGAAGCGTTCTTGGCAAGGCAGTTACTGCCGGCATTTTGATCCTTATTGTCAGTACTACATTCAATCATTTGAGTGCTGCGCCGTTTTCGTTTTTAGCAAACACGCTGTCAGAACAGACGAATACGGAAAAAGCGGAAGTAGCAGCGAAAGCTGAAACAACACAAAAAGCGGCGGATCAAAAAGAACAGGTGGAGAAGGCCCAAGACGCGGCCCAACCGATAAAAAGCCACAATTACTCTCTGGTTGTTACCAAAAGCGCATACCGAGTCACTTTATTGGATAACGGTTCCCCTATAAAAGAATATAACTGCGCAGTAGGACGAAACCCGGGCCAAAAGACAAAAACGGGGGACGCAAAAACTCCTGTAGGTACTTTTTCTGTAGAATCGATCACGCCTTCTTCCGATTGGGTCAGCAGTGAAGATGGTAAGGGCGCTTACGGACCCTGGTTCATCACTTTAGATACGAAAAGCTTGAGCAAGGGCGAATGGGGCGGGATCGGTCTTTCCGGGACCAATAAACCGGAAGGTCTGGGGAAAGCCTCCAGTGCCGGCAGCGTGCGGCTTCGTAATAGTGATATTGAAGAGATTAAGCGTTATGTAAAAATCGGTACTTCCGTGACGATTAAAGAATAAAAGACATAAAGCCGGCTGATTTGGCATGGCGATGGGGTTATTCCGGGGCAAGGCAATATGGAATAACCCTTTTTCTGTATAATGGAGCGTTGAAGATGAAAAGATTGTACCAGTTTATACTTGTTGTAACAGCATTGTTGCTTTTTGTAACGGGCCTGACTGCGGGTTGCCGCAATGAAGTCAATGTGTCCGGGCAAGGGAGCAAAACGGAAACAAATGTGAAAACTGCAAATAAAATAGATGATGATAAAGCTGCGGCGGAAAAAAAGATACAGGAAGAAGAACGAATCAAAGCCGAAGCTGAAAAAGCCAAAAAAGAGACTCTCGAAAACGCAGAGCGGGAAAAGGTGCAAATCAAACAAAAAGCGGGTAACCTTCAGTATTACGTGTTTGTAAAAAAGAGCACTTTTACGGTATACCTGATGGATGAAAAAGCGAATGTAGTAAAAACATATGATTGTACTTTAGGAAAGAACCCAGGACAGAAAGAAAAACGCGGTGACATGAAAACGCCTACCGGCACTTTCTATGTAGACGAAATAGATGATGCCCGTTCATGGACGCATGATTTTGGCGATGGTAAGGGTGAGATCAAAGGCGCCTATGGACCCTGGTTTATCAGTTTGAATACAGATGCGCAAAGTCGGGGCGCCTGGGGTGGGATCGGTATTCATGGGACGCATAAACCGGAAGCGATGGGTACGCGTGATTCCGAAGGTTGCATCCGTCTCCGCAATGAGAATGTTGTAGATTTAAAACAATATGTGCGGGTTGGGACTAAAGTCATTATAGAAGAATAAAGCAATAGTGCTGATGTATGGATGGCAATGATCGATCATGAAAAAAATGAACTCGGCCGTGTATTTATTTTCTTTAGGCCATTTTGCGACGGATTGGGCGCAGGGAGCAATCCCGGCTTTGCTTCCCTATTTTATTCAAAATTATAATTTATCTTATCGGGCGGCAGCGGCTCTTATTTTTGCGAATGTGTTGATATCTTCTTTACTTCAACCGGTGTTTGGCTATTATTCGGATCGGATATCCCGGCCCTGGTTTGTTCCTTTGGGCCCCGTCCTGTGTGGGACGGCAATAACTGCTATTGGTTTCAGCACTACCTATGAAGGGGTGTTTCTGGCGTCTGCGCTATCGGGCATAGGCAGCGCGATCTTTCACCCGGAAGGAGCCCTGATGGTAAATCGGGTCTCGGGGAAGGCCAAGGGACAGGCATTGGGCATTTTTTCCGTGGGGGGCAATGCCGGTTTCGCTGTCGGGCCGATCGTTGCGGGTTTCTGTGCGTATAAGATAGGTATTCATTCGCTGGTTTTGTTTGGTATAATCAATCTTCTGATAGGCGCTGCCTTGTCCTGGCAAATGTCGTCAGTTCTCAGGCAGGTGGCGGTCCAACAACAGCTTGAGGCGGAGAATGCGGGAGCGGAAGAGAAGAAAAATGACTGGAACTCATTTGGGAAGCTGTTTTTTGCTATTTTGGCACGTTCCTTATCATTCACACTTAGCAATACGTTTATTCCGATTTACTGGATCACCGTGCTGCATACTTCTGCCACACAAGGCACCACGGCGCTTTCTATCCTATTCACGCTGGGCGCGGTTATTACCTTTGTGGGCGGCGTGATTTCTGATCGGTTTGGCTTTGTTAAGGTCATTCGGGCGGCATTTATCTGTATGGTGCCTACGTATTTGCTTCTGACGCACACGACAAACGTCTGGTTGGCAACGGCTCTTTTGTTTCCTGCTGCGATTTCTATATTTTTGCCATATAGTCCCATCGTTGTTCTGGGTCAGACTTATCTGGCTAAAAATGCCGGTTTTGCTTCCGGTATAACACTGGGGCTGTCTACTACGTTAGGTGGCATTTTTGCGCCGCTGGTAGGATGGGCGGCTGACATTTGGGGACTGGTACCGGCCTTACAGATTTTTTGGATCACGGGACTTTTGGGCGCCGTTGCCGCCTTTACTCTGCCGTTGATCGACGGCCATGCGGACAAGGGGACTGATTGAGTGGATGTCCCATAAGGAGGGTTTTAGCGTGGAATTAGTGAAGGAAAATATAGTTACGGTTACAGAGGAAAATTTTACGCAGGAAGTTCTGCAATGCAGTGAACCTGTATTAGTAAATTTTTATGCCGCATGGGATCAGCCCTGCCGCATGCAGCAACCGGCCCTGGACTACATTGCTGATAATTATCCCCAGATAAAAGTTTGCAAACTGGACGTAGAGGAATATCCGGAAGTGGCGCAAAAATACGGGATTATTATGGTTCCTACTACCATAGCCTTTAAAGATGGAAAGAAAATTAAAAGGGCGTCGGGTCTGCGTTTGAAGCAGGTGCTGTTAAAGATGGTGCTGGAATAAGCGGTAATTATGTTGCATTAAAATCGTAAAGCTACTGTGACTTGGTTACAGACGAGAGGAAAATTTTTTGTTATACTTTGTTTAAACAGAAAATAGTCATAAATCACGCCTAAAAATGGCGGGAGTGTGACAATAGCGTAAGTGTTAACTATGATGAGAAAAGGAGAATGAATTATGAGCGTAATTGAAATTACCAAAGAAAATTTTGCCGCGGAAGTTTTGCAGTCAGAAAAACCGGTGTTGTTGGACTTTTGGGCCAGCTGGTGTGGTCCCTGCCGTATGATGGCCCCGGTCATCGAAACGATTGCGGCTGAAAACCCCGGTTTAAAGGTTGGTAAAGTGAATGTAGATGACAACCCTGAATTAGCCCAGCAGTTTAACGTAATGAGCATTCCGACGCTGGCCGCCTTTAAAGAGGGAAAATTAACGGGTACAGCGGTTGGTTTCCAACCTAAGGAAAATGTCTTGGAGCTGTTCAAGTGAAATTTGTTCAAAGTACCTTATAATGCGAAAGGCCATTGTCTCGGACAATGGCCTTTCGCATTATAAAATTGTGCAACTTGCTTTGTATTTGCACTATAAACCGGAATCCAAGTCTGGCTACAGGGGCTTATTCTGGGATATAATAGAAAAGAACGGATGGGAGGGAAAAAATGGCAACGGTGTTCATTATCGGCAGCGGCCCTGCGGGGGTAGCTGCATCGTTATACGCTAAACGAGGCGGCGCGGACGTTATAGTGATCAGTCGCGGTTCAGGCGCTCTGGGTAAAGCAGAAAAAATCCAGAATTATTACGGCCTTCGTACGGCAGTGTCAGGTAAAGAACTGGAAGAAGACGGCATCAGCGGCGCAAAAAATCTGGGTGTAAAATTTATTTGCGATGAAGTGGTTGACTTAGCCCTGAACGAAGATTTTACCGGTTTTGTTATTAAAACGCCGACCGGAAAGTATGCGGCGGATGCGGTGATCCTGGCTGCGGGCAGCAGCCGCAAGACGTTGCCGGTGCCCGGTCTTAAGGAGTTGGAAGGCAGAGGTGTAAGTTATTGCGCCATTTGTGATGCTTTTTTTTATCGCGGTAAAAGGGTAGGCGTTTTAGGTGCCGGAGAATACGCCCTGCATGAAGCGGAAACCCTGTTGCCTCATGCAGAGGAAGTTACGTTATTTACAAATGGGCAAGCGCCGACTGTACCAGTTCCGCAAACGATAAAAATAAATAAGGAAAAGCTGCTCTCCGTGGAAGCGGGAGAAGAGAATAAGCGGGTGAGCGGGATTCGATTGGCAACCGGAGAACTGGTTGCGGTAGAGGGTGTCTTTGTAGCCCTGGGGGTCGCCGGGAGTGTGGATCTGGCACGTAAGATCGGCGCCGCGGTACAGGCTGGAAATATACTGGTGGACAAAGACATGGCGACGAATGTGCCGGGGCTTTTTGCGGCCGGGGATTGTACCGGCGGGCTCTATCAAATTGTGAAGGCTGCGTATGAAGGAACTGTTGCAGGACTGTCTGTATTACGTTATCTGAAAGAGAAAAAATGACGCATCTGTATACTGACTTATTTATTGCAAAATTTTCGTTCTGGCCTTATTTATCTGCTTCGCAAAAAATGGATCTTAGCGACCAAACACAGCTGAGGCAATATAAAAAAGGCGAAATTTTATACGAGAGCAAAGAAACCTGTTTAGGTGTAGCCCTAATCAAAACAGGGCAGCTGCGCGCTTACATTTTGTCAGAGGATGGGCGGGAAGTTACATTGTATCGTTTATTCCCCGGTGACGTAGGTATTCTGACCGCTTCTTGCGTATTGCAGGCGGTAAGTTACCATGTATTTGTGGAAGCCGATGCTGATACGCAGGTTTTGCTCACTGCTTCTGAGATTTTTGGTAAACTGGTGGAAAATAATATTTATGTCCGTTGTTTTGCTTATGAAATGGCAAGCGCGCGTCTTTCAGAAATGTTGTGGACGCTGCAGCAAATACTGTTTCTCAGTGCGGATAAACGATTGGCCCTGTTTCTTTTGGAGGAAAGCAAAAAGAAAGCTTCCGATCGCCTGCTTTTAACACAAGAGCAAATAGCAAGCTACATGGGAAGCGCCAGAGAAGTTGTAAGCCGTCTCCTAAAATATTTTGCGGCGGAAAAAATTGTCCGGCCGGAACGAGGTTCGGTCACGATCCTTGATCGGAAAAAACTGGAACAGCTGGTAGAGTGAATCGTCCGCCCTTAACGTTGGGCGTAATGTGTGGTCACATATTGACTGATCCGTTTCAAACGTTCGGCAGTAGCCGGATGGCTGGATAAAAGTCGGGTCAGAAAATTTTTTTCTACATCGCCCTGGCTGATGAAGGTCAATCCCTGATATAATTCCACGCCCAACCCAATTTCGCAGGCGTAAAGATCCGCTTCATATTCGTCCTCGCGGGAACTGAACTGATTGATAAGGTAAAGCGGCAACTGCATTAAAAGTTGAAAAGCCCAAATTTGCAAGACAAAAAACCAGGATAGAATAAAAGCGATCCAGCCTAAAACGGGTATGAAACTTAAAACCTGTAAAAAAAGAGCAATCGTGCTGTAAATACGGATCACAAGATTGCCAAATCCGGCCATAATGCCGGTGATTAAGGCCGTATTTGTATCACCGTGCCGGATATGCCCGATTTCGTGTGCCAGAATACCGGCGATTTCTTCCACATACATGCCGTTTAATAAAGACTGAGTCACGGCAATATTATTCTTACCGACCGCAAAGGCATTGAGCATTTTTAAATTACAAACATATAAATTATAATTGCCGGAGTCCAGATCAGCGTGCTGACAAACAATATCCATTGCCTGCTTTAATTTTGCACTCTCTTGCCCATTGGGCTGGATGCAATTGGCCGCCCAGCACAAATAACGTTGCATAAACCAAGTGCGGTGAAATAAGCAGGGGACAAGCAAAATCAATGCAGTTAAGACGATTGTAATATTGTTCGGCAGAAAGGGCAGGCGGATATACTCCATGAGCTGTCGCAGCCATTCCCACTGGATAGGGGAGAAGGTCTGCCAAAAGGTCCAGAAAGTGGATATAATAAGAAAATTTACGATAAAAGTCAGTGAGATTAAGAGAATATCCCGTAAAAAATTATACACGATCCAACTCCTTTTTACTTACGACCCATCCATATAATACGGCCGGGCAATTGGGAAAGAAAAATTCCGCCGGTCATAATCAGACATCCCACAAGTTCTCTGGTGGTCATTACCTCGTTCAGGAATAAAAAACCGGCTAAGGCGCCAAAAATCATTTCGCAGCTCATCAACATAGATGCTTCTGTGGGAGGGACATTGGCCTGACCGATAATTTGCAGGGTGTAAGCCACACCGCTGGACATGATGCCGGCATAAAACAGTGGCAAGGCGGTTTGTTCCACGCTTTGCAGGGTAATTGTTTCCCCTGCCAGAAAGATCCCGCAAAAACTCAACAGCGCAGCGGTAATAAACTGCCCTTCCGCCAGATAGATCCCCGGATACCACCGAACAAAGTGATCGATAAATAAAATTTGCAAGGTCCAGAATAAAACACCCAGCATAGTTAAAAAATCACCGAAATTAAGCGGCTGCGCATCAGAGCGAAAGGCTAAGAGGTAGACGCCGATAAGGGCTAAAATTCCGCCCAGGATATGGGTGATCCGCAGGGGCTGCCGTACCCAAAGGCCGAACAAAGGAACCGCGATGATGTACAGGGCCGTGATAAAAGCGGCTTTTCCGGCGGTGGTATAAACCAGAGCCTGTTGCTGTAAAGCCGAACCTCCAAATAACATAGTGCCGATGATCAATCCACAAAGCCAAAGCGGCCAGGGCTTTACAGAGTGGTGTAAAGCGTCGGGTGCACTGTGATTTTTTTCTATAATAAATTTTCTCTTTTCTTCCGGTTTGAGATTCGGAGAGAGAATTTTTTTTCTTTCCTTCCGGCGGTGCCAGATAACCAGCGGAAAAACAGCTAACGTCCCCAGTACAAAACGTAGGGCGATAAAGCTAAATGTCTCCATGGTTCCGGTACTGACGCGCTGAAAAATGAAAGTGGTACCCCATATAAAAGCAACTAACAAAAGCAGTAAACGATTTTTCATTTGGAAAATAGAAACCCCTTATAAATCTTTAAAATCTGTAAAACACATTATACTATAAAATTATATTATTTCCAATTGAGCGGGAATGGACTTGAAGGTCGTTGTGTTATATAATAAAAAGCAAAATTTATAATGTTTTTCAAAACAAAGATAAACGCTTTTCTTTGTAGTCGATGGTAGTGCGATTTAGCTGTTTATAGTGATGCAGATGTTGTAGAGGGGCGGGGAATACGTATGAGAGATGAAGACAGAAAGAAAGAGATTATTTCAAACAGGGAAGAAACGGAACCGATGCTGATCCATGTGGAAGCAAATCAGGCCGGTTATCGGTGGGTGGCGATTGCCGCGATGCTATTGGCTATCGGCATCATTTTACATACCGTAACGCCTAACGTCGGCGGCGTTACCCCGAACTGGACCATTGCTATGTATTGCCTTGTCATTAACTTAACAAGGCCTTCTTTAAAGCAGGCGCTGGGTATCGGTTTTATTGCGGGTATTACACTGATCCCTTCTTCCAAATCCGCCTTTCCCCTGGGAAATATTGCCAGTGAACTTTGCGGCGCTTTTACCTGTTGTTTATTGTTAAAGGCATTGGCTGCCGTGCATCTGGATAAAATTCGTTTTGTCCCTTTTATTACAGGCTTTGCTTCCACCTTTATTTCCGGTGGCGTCTTTACGTTTATTTTGAAAATAGTGCTGAATCTGCCGCTTCGGGTTTGGGTGTTTGCGATGCTGCCGTTGGTGGCGGTGATAGGGGCTTTAAACGGACTGATCACCTTTGGTTTGTTTCGTCCGGTAAGAAAATTGTTTTATGCTCAGGAAGGAGATAGGGAATGATGGAACCGATAGTTTCCGTAGAAAATTTTTCATTTAAATATCTCCGTTCCGATCTGGTTTTAAAACAGGTAAATCTGGCGATTGAAAAAGGCTCTTTTACCGTAATGATTGGCGCCAGTGGTGCCGGTAAAACTACGTTATGTAAAGCGATGGCGGGGATCATTCCTTACTATACAGGCGGTGATTATGCCGGTGATGTGAAGGTGTTGGGCGAAAGCACTAAAGGTAAAAAAGTTTCCGATATATCTATGAAAGTAGGCTTGATGCTGGAGGATTATGAAAGCCAGCTGGTTTCTCTTACGGCAGGAGAAGAAGTTGCTTTTAGTCTGCTGAATCATGGCTTCCCTGCTGCGGAAACAGGAGAACGGGTACGCAAGGCTTTAGAAGCAGTAGGCCTTCCCGGGCGAGAAGGTTATCAATTGGATGAGTTATCCGGGGGGCAGCGTCAACGGCTGGCTTTAGCCTCTTTGCTGGCAGTGCGGCCGGAGGTTATTGTGTTGGACGAACCGGTCAGCGCTATGGATCCGGACGGTGCGGAAAGCCTGTATCGACTGCTTCACTCGATTCATGAAAAATTTGGCACGACTTTGATCGTAGTGGAACATCGGGTCGGTTTTGTTTTGCCCTATGTGCAAAACCTGGTCGCCATCAAAAACGGTATGATCGCCGCGCAGGGACTGTGCGAAGTGGTAGTACCGGAAATTTATCGGGATACGGAACTGCGTTCTTTGTTGCCGGATCTGTGGCAGGTGAAGTGTGAGTTGGAAGAAAGGACCGGCCAATCTTTTGCTTTGTGGCGTTCCGCGGAAGAGGCTGTTGAGGAATTGCGGAGCAAAGGTTTAGGAAACGGGGTGAGAGTATGATTGAAGCGAAAGAAGTAAACTTTGCCTATCGACGCGGTATTCCTGTTTTAAATGATATAAATTGTAAGATAGAAGATGGTGATTTTGTTGCTCTTTTGGGACATAACGGCAGCGGCAAGACAACCTTGTCTCGTTTGTTTATGGCGCTGGACCATCCTCGCAGCGGGCAGATTCTGGTCGATGGCGTGGATATTGCCAACTATGAGCCGGCCGATTTGGCGGATAAGATCGGGTATGTGTTTCAAAATCCGGATCTTCAGATTTTGGAAGATACTGTGTACGGAGAGGTGGCTTACGGTCCCCGGGTAAAAAAAATACCGGAAGAAAATATACAGAAAAATGTGGCGGCTGCGCTGCAAGCTATGGATCTGACCGGAATGGAATCCCGTTATCCGCGCATACTTTCCTTCGGGCAAAAACGCCGCCTCGGTGTGGCGGCAGCGTTAGCCTTAAACCCGCGGATGCTGATTTTAGATGAGATCACCAATGGTCAGGACGCGTTGGAACAAAAGTCAATGTTGGAACATCTCAAGGCCCTGAATGAAACGAGGGGTACCACGATTGTTTTAATTACGCATGATATGGACATTGTGCGCCGCTACACGAAACGTGCCATTGTCCTGACGGATGGCGACCTGGTCTTTGACGGTACCCCCCGGGAATTATTTGAAGGGAAACAACCGGTTGAACGTTGGGGGCTGCGGCGTCCCTTGGTCACCGAATTGGCCAGCGGGCTGGGGCTGTCGGCTTCTTCCTGTCAGGAGTTTTGCGACAGCATCGTAAAGGGAGGCGCGGCAAGATGAGACTCAATGCTTTTACCTGGATCATTGTGACCCTGGCTGTGACTGCCTGGGTATTTATTCTTCCTCTGGAAGCGGTAGCAACTATTTTAGTGCTTCAGTTGGTCTTGCTTCTTTATATTAAACGGACAAAAACCATGCTGGCGGCAATCGGCGCCTTGGGCGTATTTACCGGTATGATGGTTTTGCTGCAGCTGCTATTTGGCTCGCCGTTGGATGTGTCTCTTTTTGGCGGGTTGCGAATGCTGGTCATGACCCTGGCATTTTTGTGTATGCTGGCGACGACGAAGATACAAAGCATTGCCAAAGCGTTGGTAGACCGCTTCCATTTGCCGGTGGAGTATGCATTTATGTTGACGACGGCACTGCGGTTTGTCCCGAATTTTCTGGAGGACAGCGCGATTACTTTGGATGCGCAGTCCTGCAGAGGATATTCCAACAGAGGCAACGCGCTCACGCGCCTGCTCTCTTATATTGTAGCAATCCGGCCGTTGGTTATGCGGGCTGTGACGAAATCCGAAACGCTGGCGCTTTCTATGGAATTAAGGGGGTTTGGCGCGAATACCTATAAAAATATGCCGAAAGAAAAGTTTACATTGTTAGATATCGTTGTCCTGGCCCTTGTGGTGGTCTTAAGTACATATCCCTTTTGGCGGAAAATATTACTGAAAATGTAAAGATCAGTCTCTGACTCCGGGGCCCGAATGAGGCTAAAAGAAAAAAATTAAATGCTGATGCGTAAAGTCAGATCCTTCGTTGCTGCAGTCCGAAAGGAACACAGTTGCGAAGGATTTATTTTCTTAATTAAAAGACATAACAGTTTGTTATTCACTGCTATCCACAGGTTTATACACAGAAAAATAAATTTATCCACATGGTTGTTCACAGGCTACCACAACATATAGGTGATAAAAAGAAAAAATGTTCATAAAAGCACCTATATGTTGTTGCCAAGTTAAAAAGTATGTGTTAGAATATGGGTGAACTTTTTAGAAGACTATGTTTGAAATAATGGAATAGTCTTTGCGGAATTAACCGGGCATTTACAACATACAATAGCAATGGGCTTTAAGCCTGCAAGAAGGGTGGATACTTATGAAAGTTATCAAGCGCGATGGAACGACCGTTGATTTTGACCTGCAAAAGATTGTCGTAGCCATTGAAAAAGCAAACGCTGCGGTCGATCCGGCAGATCGGATCGAGGCAGAAAAAATTAAAAAAATTGCGGAATATGTAATGAGTAAAAACCGTTCCCGTCTGTTGGTGGAAGATATCCAGGATATGGTAGAGCGCCAGCTACAGGAAGCCGGTAAATTTGCCCTGGCCAAGGCTTATATTATTTATCGGTATCGCCGCGCGTTAGTACGTAAAGCCAATACGACGGACGAGTCCATCCTTTCTCTGATCCGCAACAGCAATAAAGATGTGATGGAAGAAAACAGCAATAAGAATGCGATCATGGCTTCCACGCAAAGGGATCTGATTGCCGGAGAAGTTTCCAAAGACCTGACCCGGCGTCTGGTTTTGCCGGCAGAAATCTCCAAAGCGCATGAAGATGGTGTGTTGCATTTCCATGATATGGACTATTTTATTCAGCCTATTTTCAATTGCTGCCTGATTAATATTGGGGATATGTTGGATAACGGCACGGTAATGAACGGCAAGATGATCGAATCTCCCAAGAGCTTCCAGGTCGCCTGCAACGTGATGACGCAAATCATCGCTTCTGTTGCGTCCAGTCAGTATGGCGGTCAGTCGGTGGATGTCCGTCATTTAGGCAAATATCTGCGTCGCAGCAGAGATAAGTTCATCGTTCGCGCAAAACGCGCCTTAGGCGAAAATGCGGACCCGAAAATTGTTGAAGCTGTTGTGGATGAACGCCTGCGTGAAGAATTAAAAGCCGGCGTGCAAACCATTCAGTACCAGATCAATACCTTGATGACGACTAACGGACAGTCGCCTTTTGTTACCCTGTTCCTGAATCTGCGTGAAGACGACCCTTACATTGAAGAAAATGCAATGATCATTGAAGAAGTCATCCGTCAGCGTTTACAGGGGATCAAAAATGAAAAAGGCGTTTATGTAACGCCTGCTTTCCCGAAGCTGGTTTATGTGTTGGATGAACACAACTGCTTGAATGGAGGCAAATATGACTATCTGACCAAGCTGGCTGTAAAATGCAGCGCCAAACGGATGTATCCGGACTATATCAGCGCAAAAAAAATGCGTGAAAATTATGCGGGGAATGTATTTGCTCCTATGGGATGCCGCAGTTTTCTTTCTCCCTGGAAAGATGAAAACGGCAATTACAAATTTGAAGGCCGTTTTAATCAGGGGGTTGTTTCCCTCAACCTTCCTCAAATTGGCATTATTGCGGATGGTGATGAGGATAAATTCTGGAAATTACTGGACGAACGGTTGCAGTTATGCCATGAAGCCCTCATGTGTCGCCATAATGCATTGTTAGGTGTTCGTTCTGATGTGAGTCCGATTCACTGGCAGTACGGTGCGATCGCCCGTTTGCCTAAAGGAGCGAAAATTGATCCTTACTTGATGAACGGCTATTCTACATTGTCATTGGGATACATTGGCCTGTATGAAATGACCGTTGCGATGCACAAAGGCAGCCATACTTCCGGCGAAGGTAAAGACTTCGCGATGCGTGTGATGAAACATCTGCGGGAAACCTGTGATGCATGGAAAGCGGCTTCCGGTTTGGGCTTTGCGCTGTATGGTACGCCGGCGGAATCGTTGTGCTATCGGTTCGCACGTGTGGATAAAGAACGCTTTGGTACGATTAAGGATATTACGGACAAAGGGTATTACACTAATTCGTATCATGTAGATGTGCGTGAGAACATCGACGCTTTTTCTAAATTTGAGTTTGAAAGCGAATTCCAGAAAATCTCTTCCGGCGGCGCGATCAGTTATGTAGAAATTCCCAACTTACGGAACAATCCGACGGCGATAGAAGCGGTCGTAAAATTTATTTATGAAAACATCCAGTATGCGGAATTCAATACGAAGTCGGATTACTGCATGGTTTGCGGTTATGACGGGGAAATCATGATCAATGATGATAATGAGTGGGAGTGCCCGCAATGTCATAATAAAGATCATGCGAAAATGAACGTGACCCGTCGTACCTGTGGTTACCTGGGTGAAAATTTCTGGAATGTAGGCAAGACAAAAGAAATCAAAGCTCGTGTGCTGCACCTGTAAAACAACCACAAGAAAAACGGCGGTTAAAAACCGCCGTTTTTTAAGCTTTTTAAAAGTAGCAGTAAAAAAGGTATCACGCTATAATATTGATATAATAAAGAAGATAAAAAAGTTTATTCTTTAAAACAGATGTCGAAAGAAGGGAATTTTATGAAATACGCCACATTGAAACGTCACGATGTAGCGAATGGTCCGGGAGTCAGAGTTTCCTTATTTGTCAGTGGCTGTCGTCATCATTGCCGAGGCTGTTTTAATCCGGAAACCTGGGACTTTAACTATGGGAAACCCTTTGATGGTGAAGTACTGGATACTTTGCTGCGTGCTTGTAATCATGATTTTATTACCGGCCTTTCGGTATTAGGGGGAGAACCTTTTGAACCGGAAAATCAACCGGAAGTCTTGAATGTGATGCGGAAGTTCAAAGAACTGTATCCGCAAAAAACGGTATGGTGCTACACCGGTTATGATTTCGAGAAAGATATTCTGACTGGAAAGCTAGGACCCTGGGAAATCACCGAAGAGATTTTGTCTTTGATCGACGTACTGGTGGATGGAGAGTTTAAGCTGGAAGAAAAAGATTTGAACCTGCGCTTTCGCGGCAGCTGCAATCAGCGGGTCATCAATGTGCCTGAGTCTTTGAAAACAGATACGGTCGTTTTATGGGATGAGGGAGAAGGAATGTTTGAGCCGGATAAATAAATCGTTTCGGCATCATAGTTCCTCTGTTTTTACATCTTACTTTATTTTCACACTTCACTTTAATTGATAACCTGACATTGATACTGGGATGCGAATGAAATAAAATTGAGAGTAATGAATTTGAGTATAAGGCAGTTGGTACAAGATATACCGGCTGCTTTTCTCCATAGAGGACATTTTGGTGAGGGGCAGGAGGCAGATATGGAACCTGTAACGCAAAAATTGTACGAACAAAACAGCAATCTCAAAACATGTACAGCCACGGTTTTGGAATGTGAAGCATTTGAAAGAGATTTTCTGATTGTTTTAGATCAGACCGTCCTCTTTCCTGAAGGCGGGGGCCAGCTCAGCGATACCGGTTTCATTGAAGATGCACCCGTATGGCATGTGCGGGAGCGCAACGGAAAAATCCAGCATTTTTGTAAAAAATGTTTTTCTTCCGGCGCCCGGGTAAGCGTTAAAGTAAACTGGCAGGACCGCCTGGACCATATGCAGCAGCATTGCGGCGAACACATTCTTTCTCATGCTTTTTGGAAGCTGTTCGGTGCGAATAATGTAGGGTTTCACATGAGTGAACGGTATGTAACCATTGATTTAGACAAAGAAGTAACCTGGGAACAGGCTTATCAGGCGGAAGACTTTGCGAATCGTCAGTTATGGGAAGACCGTCCTGTTACCGTTGCCTATAAACCGCATACGGAATTAGATGGCTTGCCTATGCGGAAAAAGAATACAAAACTGACGGGCATATTGCGTGTAGTGACCGTAGAAGGCGGCGATGTCTGCACTTGTTGCGGGACGCATCCGGAAACTACCGGAGTGATCGGGATCATAAAGATCCTGCGCATAGAAAAACATAAAGCCGGTACCCGAGTGGAATTTTTATGCGGGCGTTGGGCTTTGGAAGATATTCGTAGGAAAATAGAAGCGGTGCGCAATGCTTCCAATATGTTGAGCATAAAAGAAGAGGATGTTTGTTCCGGCATTGAAAGGTTGGAAACAGAGATTTCTGAGTTACAAGAAAAGGTAAAAGAGAAAACGGCGATTATCCAAGACGCGAAAGTGGCGAAAATTTTAAGGGAAGCTACGTTTAACAGATCCGGAAATAAAGTTTTAGCAGCAATTGAAGAAAATTTTGAGGGAGTGGCGGCAAAGTCATTATTTAAAAAGCTTGCGGCGCAAACACAGGCAGTTGCAGCGGTTATATATCAGGAAGGCGCTCGGGCAAACTACATGATCGGTGTCGGGCCCGGCAGCCAGGTTAACTGTAAAGAGATTATCACCCGGGCGAATGAGCTATTTTCCGGACGGGGCGGGGGTAAGCCGGAAGCGGTTCAGGGGAGCGCGCCCTCTACGGAAGACTGGCGTGCTAAGGCAGAGCTGTTGGTCGACTATTTGCGCCAATTATAAGTGTTTTTATTGCAGAAAATAAATTAAGAATTATGTAACAAAAGCTTCTTTTGTCTGAATGAAAAGTAAAAGTTGCAAAAAGCAAAAATAAAAACACAGGCAGATTTGTGCTACTCGGGCAAATCCGCCTGTGTTCTATCTTGTGATAAGAGGAAAACATATTTAAATTTCTTCTTGTTGTTCTCTTTTTGCTTTTATAAATTCATAAACTAAGGGGAGGACAGAAACAATGATGATGCCCAAAGCAACGTGGGAGAAATTATTTTTTACAAAAGAGATATTGCCAAAAAAATATCCAGCGACGGTGAATAAAGCGACCCAAGTAAATCCCCCGGTCACATTGTATTCCAGAAACGTACGATAATGCATGGTTCCGATACCCGCAACAAAAGGCGCAAAAGTGCGAACGATAGGTACAAACCGGCAAAGAAAAATTGCTTTATGGCCATGTTTCTCATAAAACTTTTGCGCTTTTTCCACATGTTCCGGCTTAATCAGAGGATTGTGACTTTCCAGTAATTTTTTGCCGAATTTTTCACCGATCCAGTAATTACTGGTATCGCCTAAAATAGCGGCGCTAAGGCAAATGAGAAACAGAGTTCCGAAATGCAACCCTTCGGAAGTGGCTGATAAGGCTCCGCAGGCAAATAAAAGAGAATCCCCCGGGAGAAAAGGTGTTACGACCAACCCAGTCTCACAAAAGATGATCAGAAAGAGAATAAAATAAATTAAAGAACCATACGCTGCCATTACTGCCGGAATATATTTATCAAAGTGCATAATATATTCATTAAAATAGAAAAAAAGCTGACTAATATCCATGAAGAGAACCCTCCGTTAAATTGCTTCTTTATGAATTATTCAGGTCTGGACAACATATTCTATCATATTTAGGCAAAGAATGATATAATAATTCGAAACGGAAAGAATTTTATGGAGGCCTTTAATGACAAAAACCTTATATCGTTGCGAAACGAAAGAAAATTATGCGGAATTTCGAAAAGAAATAGAAGAAAAAATAAAAATACATCAGTTAGCCGGAGAAATCGTACCCACTCCGGAAATGATCAAGACGCCGGAGCAAATTGCCGGTATTCGTGAAGCGTGTCGAATCAATACCCTGGTATTAGACGAAGTAACAAAACGGATAAAAAAGGGAATGACAACGGAAGAAATAGACAGGGTCGTTTATAGTTTTACGGTGGCGCAGGGGGCGATTCCTGCTCCTTTAAATTTCTGCGGTTTTCCTAAAAGTGTCTGCACTTCGATCAATGACCAGGTATGCCACGGTATTCCTGATAAAAACGTGACGCTGCGAAGCGGGGATATCGTGAATGTAGATGTTTCTACAATTTATAAAGGCTTTTACGGAGATGCATCCCGAATGTTTGAAATCGGTCGGGTGGATAAAAGAGCCCGGGATCTGACGGCCATTACGAAAGAGTGCCTGAAACGCGGTGTAGCTGCGGCAAAACCCTGGGGGCATTTAGGCGATATCGGGGCTGTGATTTCGCAGCTGGCTCATAAACACGGTTATTCTGTGGTAGAGGATTTTGGCGGTCACGGTGTGGGAATTGAATTTCATGAGGACCCCTTTGTGCCTCATACCGGGAAAAAAGGTACCGGTATGCTGTTGGTTCCCGGTATGATTTTTACGATCGAGCCGATGATCAATATGGGTAAAAAGGATGTTTTCATTGACGCGGCGAATGAGTGGACCGCCTATACCGAAGACGGGGGCCTTTCGGCGCAATGGGAACACACAATACTGATCACGGACACCGGCGCCGAAATATTGAGCTGGTAGAAGCTGTAACCGTGCACAAGAGCGGCTACGGCAGTTGTAATATTTTCAACTGACAATGGAATACGGATGTGTCTTGCTTTTTGAAAGAGTCTGCAGTTAGTCTGCAGGCTCTTTTTGTACTTATATCGCAGGCGTTTGTCTATAGAAGCGATGCAACTTGCATATATGGCAAAGGTGTATGGGGACAAAATAGCGTATACTATATCATAATGTATACACGTATACTTGTCTTTAAAGTATTGTAAAAGGCTTACAAAACAATTACAATTATCACATCGGCAAAAGATGTTTTGCCGGGAAATGTAATACATTTTATTTTAACAAATGGGGTGGGAATTATGTTGGAGTTGTTAAACACGTTTGACAGTTTCGTTTGGGGTCCTCCGCTGCTGATCCTTTTAATGGGGACCGGTATTTTGCTGACGGTTCGATTAAAGCTTTTACAGGTATTTAAGCTGCCGAAAGCTTTGGCGCTGATTTTTACGGCCCGTAACAGCGGTGGAGGCGATGTTAACAGCTTCCAGGCATTATGTACTGCGTTGGCGGCCACGGTAGGAACTGGCAATATTGTCGGGGTAGCTACTGCGGTAAAGGCCGGCGGCCCCGGCGCTTTATTCTGGATGTGGATCGCGGCTTTTTTCGGTATGGCGACAAAATATGCGGAATGTCTGCTGGCAGTAAAATATCGTACTGTGGATGACAATGGGGAAATTTCCGGCGGCCCCATGTATTATATTGAAAAAGGTTTAGGCAAAAATTACAGACCGTTAGCGTTGGCTTTTGCGGTGTTTGGTGTGATGACAGCCTGCTTTGGCTGCGGTACTTTTGCTCAGATCAATGCGATTTCAGAGATTACCAATCTCACCTTCGGGGTGGATCAAAGAGCAACGTCTATTTTCCTGGCTATTTTGACGGCATTGATCGTTATGGGAGGCTTACAAAGCATTTCCAACGTATCCAGTAAAGTAGTTCCTTTTATGGCCGTACTTTATATTTTAACAACAGTTTCTGTTCTCTTCATATTTGCGGACCGGATCCCTGATGCTATTGCTATGATCATACATGATGCGTTTAATCCTACTGCCGCGGCCGGCGGATTTTTGGGCGCTACTGTCATGATGGCGATCCGCAGCGGTATTGCCCGCGGTATTTTCTCCAATGAAGCCGGTTTAGGTTCGGCGCCTATCGTAGCGGCAGCTGCTAAGACAAAGTGGGCAGCGGAGCAGGGTCTGATCTCCATGACAGGTACCTTTATTGATACGATTATTATTTGTTCTCTGACCGGTCTGACGTTAGTGGTGACTGGTGTCTATACGGGAGACCTCAATGGCGCGGCTATGACCGCTACTGCGTTTGGCATGGCGTTTCCTACGGCAACAAAATATTTGTTGTTCGTCGGTCTTGGCCTGTTTGCGTTCTCTACCGTTTTAGGCTGGAATTATTATGGCGAACGTTGTGTCGAATACTTGGCCGGCGTAAAAGGAATTCTTCCTTACCGCCTGTTCTTTGTAGCGATGGTTGGTCTGGCAGGTTTTATAAAATTAGAAATGATCTGGACGATTGCGGATATCGTAAATGGCTTGATGGCATTTCCCAACTTAATTGCCTTAGTTCTTCTTACTCCTGTAGTAGTACAGGAAAGCAAGGTTTATTTTGCCCACGTCGAAAGAGTATACGAGCGCAAAGAAAAACTTGACTTGGCCAAGACTAATGCGGAAGAAAGCGTCTCAGGCATTTAAAAACATTTGCTTGCGTGAAGTTCTGTAATAAAAGATTTAAATTTTTTAGGAAAGATAAAATCAAGAATTGCTGATGCGCAAAGCAACCGGATTATGAGAAATGAGCGGCTACCTTGAAATAAGGTAAGCCGCTTGTTTTGATTTATCGCAGAAGGTGATGTTCGTTCAGATGGAACAAAATACTGTTGTGGGCCTCTTGGGAAAATAAATTTAATGTTTTAATCCGGGCAGAAAGAAACAAGTAAGGCAGCTGGAATTACACCCCACAGTCCCGGGATTTATGGTAAAATAATACTGTATGATTACAGGAGGATTTTTCATGGACAGTATTTCAGGACTCAATCCACAGCAAAAAGCGGCGGTGGAAAATATAAATGGGGCGATGTTGATTTTGGCCGGGGCCGGCAGCGGCAAGACTAAAGTGCTGACTTGCCGTATTGCGCATTTACTGGAATTAGGGGTGCCGCCCTATAAGATTCTGGCGATTACATTTACGAATAAAGCGGCGAAAGAAATGCGTTCCCGGGTGGATGCAATGGTAGGGAGCGCGGCCAAAGATGTTTGGCTGTATACTTTTCATGCTTTTTGCGCCCGTTTTTTGCGGAGTGAGATCAAAATTTCAGGAAAATATAAAAGTAATTTTGCCATCTATGATGCGGCCGACCAAAAAAATATGATCAAGGCCATTTTAAAAGATATGAATCTGGATGAAAAACGTTTTCCGTCGGCGGCGCTGCAAAATGCAATTTCCAATGCCAAGAACGAAATGCTGGATGCAGCGGCTTTTGCCAAATTGGCCGGAGATTTTTTTGAACAAAAGGCGGCGGAAGTTTATGAGCAATATGAGAAGCGCCTGGCAGTTAATAATGCTCTTGATTTTGACGATCTGCTCATGGTGACGGTTAAAATTTTAACAGAATATCCGGAGATTAGGGAAAAATATCAAAAACGTTTTAATTATATTATGATTGATGAATACCAGGATACCAATCGCACCCAGTATTTGTTAGCCCGTTATCTGGCCGGGGACACGGGCAATTTATGTGCGGTCGGAGACGCGGATCAGAGCATTTATGGCTGGCGCGGCGCAGATATCCGCAATATTTTGGATTTTGAAAAGGATTATCCCGGCGCCAGACTTTTGAAGCTGGAACAAAATTATCGTTCTACCGTAAAAATTTTAGATGCGGCTAATGCGGTGATTGAAAATAATACAGGAAGAAAGCCTAAAAAATTATGGACAGAAAATCCGGAAGGTGCTGTTCTTACCTATTATAATGCGACAGATGAGCGGGATGAAGCCCGTTTTATTGTGGAACAGGCGCAGGCCCTGCTGCGTAATAAAAATTACCGTTACGGAGATATGGCCGTTTTATATAGGACAAATACCCAGTCCCGTGTGTTTGAAGAAATGTTGATCAAAAGCGGGATCAGCTACAATATGGTCGGGGGGATCAAGTTCTACGATCGTAAAGAGATACGGGATGTGATGGCCTATTTAAAACTGCTGTATAATCCTTATGACACACTGAGTTTATTACGTATCATCAATGTGCCTAAACGAGGCATAGGGGCTGCAACGATAGGCAAATTACAGGATTACGCCAATGCGAAGGGTCTCTCTTTGTTTGAGGTGATCACGAATGCGTCTTCCGTCCCCGGTTTAAGCGCCCGTTTTGTCAGCAAGCTGGAAGAGATGAGTTCCGTGTTGTTCGATCTTATGGGAGACGCTTCTGAATTACCGGTGGAGGAACTGATTGAAAATGTGACGCAAAAAACCGGTTACCTGGAAGAATTGGAACTGGAGCGGACGCCTCAGGCTGAAAGCCGGATTGAAAATTTGCAGGAACTGATCAGTGTAGCGCAGGATTTTCTGAAAGAGGAAGGGGAAAAAAATTTAGCCCAATTTCTGGAGCATGTGGCCTTGGTTTCCGATATTGATGACGCTCAACTGGATAATGATAAGATTACGTTAATGACGTTGCACTCTGCCAAAGGACTGGAATTTCCGGTGGTCTTTCTGGCAGGGATGGAGGAAGGACTGTTTCCCCATGCAAGAAGTCTTATGGACGAGGAAGCCTTGGAAGAAGAACGGCGTTTATGTTACGTCGGCATTACCCGGGCGAAGCAGATCTTATACCTGACCGGGGCAAAGACCCGTACAATCTACGGACGGACGAGTTTTACGACGGCCTCGCGTTTTCTGCAGGAAATACCGGATCAGTTGCTGCGGGAATATCAGCGTCCCGCCCTAACTTCGTTAGGGGGCAGGGGGGATCGCCCGAGGCATATTCAATCTTCTTTAAGCCCTAAATTCATTGAAGAAAGTAAAAAGAACACCGGCATTTTCAGTCAGGTACATACTGATTTTGTGCCGGAAAAAGCCAAAGGGGAAATGGATACCTTCGCTATCGGCGACCGGGTCAATCATAAAAAGTGGGGCGACGGAACCATCGTCAGTGTAAAAAATTCTGCGGATGGACAGGAAGTCAAAGTGGCTTTTGTCGGCGGGGGGATCCGCAGTCTGTTGACGCAATATGCGATGTTGAAAAAGTTGTAAGAATGAAGGGGAATCATTGTGGAAGAAAAAGAGACAGTGCAGTATGAACCGGCTAAAATAAAAGCGGGCGAAACGAAAGAAGGATTGCTGCAGGAAGCGGAATCGTTACGTATACAGCTGCGGCACCATGAATACCAATATTATGTCCTGGATGCCCCGGAAATCAGTGATGGAGAATATGATGCCCTTACCAACCGACTGCGTGCTATCGAAGCGCTTTATCCGGCAGAAGTTCCGGCCGATTCCCCTACGCGTCGCCCGGGGGGCTATGTGGCTCCGGGCTTTACCCAGGTGAAGCATATGATCCCTATGTTAAGTTTAGGGAATGTGTACAGCGCCGCGGAGATGGAAAGTTTTGCTTTACGTGTAAAAGCCGGTCTGCCATCGGCGGCGCAGGTCAGCTATGTGATGGAGCCTAAAATTGACGGACTGGCCTGTAGTCTGATTTACGAAAACGGACGTCTGGTTCGTGCGGCGACCCGCGGCGACGGCGAGGTAGGCGAAAATGTGACGGCCAATGTGCGTTCCATTAAAGCGATCCCTCAGCGTCTGCAGATTCCCGCAGGAGAAGAAATACCGGAGCTTGTGGATGTACGGGGCGAAATTTATATGTCCAGAGAAGCTTTCCTGCGTCTGAATGAAGAACGGAGTGAAGCGGGAGAACCTTCTTTCGCCAACCCCCGCAATGCAGCGGCAGGCAGTCTGCGCCAATTGGATCCGGCCGTTACAGCCAAACGGAAACTGAGTTTTTTTGCCTATTATCTCAGGGGGTCTGAAGAAAGCGCGACTCAGGCAGAAAATCTGAAACGGCTGGAAGCCTATGGCTTTACCACACCGGAATATTGGTGCGTGGTAAATGGTATCGAGGGAATATTGCGGTTCATCAAAGAACATGACGATCGACGGAATCTGCTTCCCTATGACACGGACGGAGCGGTGGTCAAAGTAAATTCGGTGGAACAGCAGCATATATTAGGGGCGACGGGGAAGGATCCGCGCTGGGCGATCGCCTATAAATATCCGCCGGAGCAGGCGCGGACCCGTCTGGAAAATATTGTGATCCAGGTAGGGAGAACCGGTGTTCTGACCCCGGCAGCCGTGCTGACGCCGGTGAAATTATCCGGCAGTACGGTGAGCCGCGCGACTCTTCACAATGAAGATTTTATCAAGGAAAAAGATATTCGCATCGGCGATACGGTCATTATCAATAAAGCGGCGGAAATCATTCCGGAAGTGCTTTCCGTGGTAAAAGAGCTTCGTCCGGCAGATGCGGTTCCTTTTACCATGCCTTCGCAATGCCCGGAGTGTGACTGGCCTGTGGTCAGAAAAGCAGGCGAGGCCGCTTATCGTTGCACCAATCCGCACTGCCCCGCCTTGGGCCGGGAGGGCCTGATCCATTTTGTTTCCCGGGATGCGATGGATATAGAAGGATGCGGTCCTTCTGTGATCAATCAGCTTATGGATAAGGGGTTGGTAAGAAATCCGGCGGATCTGTATGAGCTGACGGAAGAAAAACTCCTGACCTTAGAGCGTATGGGGAAAAAATCTGCGGATAATTTGTTGAAAGCGATTGAAAAAAGTAAAAAGCAGGGGCTGGACAAGCTGTTATTTGCGCTGGGGATCCGCCATGTGGGAGCAAAAGGCGGACGTGTTCTGGCTCTGCAATATGGGACGATGGCTGCGCTGCAGCAGGCCGAAACGGAAGCATTGTCACAGGTCAAAGATGTGGGTCCTGTCATTGCCGAAAGTATCGTAACCTGGTTTGCCAATCCTTTGAATCAGGAATTGGTGGAGCGGCTGACCTCGTTGGGCGTTAATATGACGATGCAGGCCCGGACAATGAATGAAAGTCATCCTTTTTATGGGAAGACCATGGTGTTTACAGGAACTTTGCCAACCCTGGACCGGGCTACTGCCCAGACGATGGCCCAGGATGCCGGCGCAAAAATTACCGGCAGTGTGAGCAGGAAGACCGACTATGTAGTCGCCGGTGCGGAAGCCGGCAGCAAACTGGAAAAAGCTGAAGAGCTTCAGGTCACCATCCTGGATGAAAAAAGATTTTTGGAGCTGATAAGGGGAAGTGTTCCTGCTGATGGAATGAAAGAAAATTCACCGGCTGCTGATAACGCCGCAGAAGAAACTGAAGCTAAAGATACTGAAGCCCAGGATATCGAAGCCAAAGACAGCCGGGCTAAGGATACTGTGAAAGCCGGACGCAAGCAAGCGCAAGTCAGAAAAGGAACAGAAGCATCTTTGTTTGATTAAAGGAGAGACAATGCGAAGCATAAGTTTATTCAGAAGGATCTGTCCCTGGACATTTTTGTTGTGCCTTGTGTTGCTGCTGACTTCCGGTTGCGGTTTTTTGCAAAAAGTGGCCGGAGACCCGTTTGCAGGGAAGTGGATCGGGATTGCCAAAACCCCCGGTATAGGAGATTCGTTGCTGCGCATTCAAATTGAGCCGGCGGGCGGCGAAAAATATTTTGTACAGGTGTTGGCTGACGGATATCATCTGACAAATTCGGATGTTTCGGAGGAAAAACAGGTTTATGTCTGGCAGAATTTAGCCGAATTACGTTTTACCGGAACGTTGGAAAACGATACGCTGCACCTGAATAAACTCATGCGTTTTTCCCTTGTGTTGAGTAAATTTACCGGCAGCCTGACGCTCAGCGACGGAACGGAGATTTATCGGGATGATGGTAAAAAATATCCTGAACTGCAAAAGGAATTACGTAATATCATGCAGAAAAAGCATCCCCAGGCCCAATTTAAGGATAAAAATGAATCATAAACTGTTATTTAAGGAAGAAAATGTCGCTTGACCATCACAGTTGGTTTTCCCTCCATTCATAATGTGATATAATGATTTAGTATAGTTATTTTTGCCTTAGGGCTTATTGAAATATGGGACGGTGAAAAAATGAAAGTAACAGAAAAAGATGTGGCTTACATCGCAGCACTTTCGCGACTGGAAATTTCCGAGTCCGAAATGCCGAAATTTACGGAGCAATTCAACCAGATTCTTAACTATGCGGATATTTTGGAAAAAGTAGATACTGCCGGTATCGAACCCACTTTCAGTATTCTGCCTTTGTATAATGTACTGCGGGAAGACGAGCCGCAGCCGGGGGTAACCCATGAAAACGCGCTGAAAAATGCGCCGGCTGTTCACAATGGCGGTTTTAAGGTGCCGCGGGTAATTGAATAATTAGGGGGTAAATACGGTGAAGGTATATGAAAGCACTGTTCATGAGTTGCATGAACAGCTGAAAAATAAACAAATCAGTTCGGTCGAGCTGACGCAGGCTGTATATGAACGGGTCGATGAAGTGGAAGGTCGCATCGGAGCCTATCTGACGTTAGATAAAGATGTGGCCTTAGCGCAAGCGGCCAAAGTGGATGCGAAAATTGCCGCCGGAGAAGAAATAAGGCCCCTGGCAGGTATTCCCGGCGCGATTAAAGACAATATCAGCACAAAGGGCCTGCGTACTACCTGTGCTTCCCACATTTTGGATAATTTTATCCCCGTGTATGATGCCCATGTAATTGAAAATTTACGGAAAGACGAGACGATATTTCTGGGTAAGACCAACATGGATGAATTTGCCATGGGTTCTACGACGGAAACTTCTTATATGAAAAAAACCCATAATGCCTGGGATTTACATTGTGTTCCCGGCGGTTCTTCCGGCGGCAGTGCAGCTGCCGTGGCGGCGGGAGAGGCGATTTGGTCGTTAGGTTCGGATACGGGCGGTTCCATCCGGCAGCCTGCTTCTTTTAACGGCGTAGTCGGGATTAAACCGACCTATGGCCGTGTATCCCGTTATGGCTGCGTCGCGTTTGCTTCTTCTCTGGATCAGATCGGGCCTATCACGAAAGACGTAACGGATGCGGCGATCGTGTTGAATACGATTTGCGGTGTGGATGGACACGATTCTACCTCTTTACCGGTGGCAGTGCCTGATTTTACCAAAGCTTTGCGACAGGATGTCAAGGGGCTGCGCATCGGTCTGCCGAAAGAATATTTTGGCGAGGGAATTGATGCCGGGGTCAAAGCTCAGATTATGCTGGCAGTAGAAAAATATAAAGAATTAGGGGCGGAGATCGTGGATATTTCCCTGCCTCACACGGAATATGCCGTAATCACTTATTATATTATTGCTCCGGCAGAAGCTTCGGCTAATCTGGCTAGATTTGACGGCGTACGTTATGGCTATCGCAACAAAGAGGCCGGCAGTGCTCCTGAAATGACGAAATTAAGCCGTACCGAAGGCTTCGGCAGCGAAGTAAAGCGCCGTATCATGCTGGGGACCTATGTGTTAAGTTCCGGTTATTACGATGCGTACTATAAAAAGGCAATGCAGGTCCGTACACTGATCCGTAAAGATTTTGAAGAGGCTTTCCAAAAATGTGACGTGCTGCTGACACCCACTTCTCCGGTCACTGCGTACCCGCTGGATGCGCAAATGGATCCGTTGACAGTGTATATGTTGGACGTGACGACGATTCCTGTGAATATGGCCGGCCTGCCCGGTATTTCTATTCCCTGCGGTTTTGTGAATGGCATGCCGGTAGGTATGCAGCTGATTGGCAAGGCGCTGGATGAAGAAACCTTGCTGCGAACCGCTTATACATTTGAACAGGCGACGGATTTCCACAAAGCGGTGGCGCCGCTGGGAGGGACGAATAAATGAAAAACTATATTACAGTTATCGGCTTGGAAGTCCATGCGGAATTAAAAACGAAAACGAAGGCTTTTTGTTCCTGCTCCACGGAATTCGGGGCAGAACCTAATACACACGTATGCCCGGTTTGTCTGGGTATGCCCGGCGCCTTGCCGGTATTGAATAAGCGCGTGGTAGAATTTGCGATTCGCGCCGGTCTGGCTTTAAACTGCGACATTCAGAAATTTAATAAATTTGACCGTAAAAATTATTTTTATCCCGATTTATCCAAAAACTATCAGATTTCTCAGTGGGATCAGCCGATTTGCCTGGGCGGACATGTGGATATCCGGGTAAATGGAGAAAAAAAGACGGTGGGGATCACCCGTATCCATATGGAAGAAGATGCAGGAAAACTGGTACACAGCGGTTTGACTATCAGCACTTCTGATTCGTCGGCCGTAGATTACAACCGTGCCGGCGTGCCGCTGATCGAGATTGTATCGGAACCGGATATGCGCAGTGCGGCGGAAGCCCGCGCTTATCTGGAACAGTTGAAGGCGATTCTGGAATATACGGATGTATGCGATTGTAAGATGCAGGAAGGCAGTCTCCGCTGCGATGCCAATATTTCGGTCATGCCGGAAGGCGCGACGGAATTCGGTACGCGTGCGGAAATCAAAAATCTGAATTCGTTCCGCGCCCTGGAGCGGGCGATTGAATATGAAGTAGAGCGTCAGATCGACTTAATTGAAGACGGGGGACATGTGGTACAGGAAACCCGTACCTGGGATGATGCCAATGGCGTGACCTTATCCATGCGCTCGAAAGAAGAAGCCCACGACTACCGTTACTTCCCGGAACCGGACCTGGTTCCCATTGATCTGGATCCGGCCTGGATCGAAGAAATCAGAGATACTCTGCCGGAATTACCGGCGGCCCGCAAGGAACGTTTGCTGCAGCAGGATATCCCTGAGGACAGCGTGGATATTATCGTAGCAGATAAAAAAATGGCGGACTATTTTGATGAAGGCGCAAAGACGACGGAAAATCTGAAAGCATTGGCCAACTGGGTGTTGGGTGATGTGAGCGCTTTCCTGAATGCGGAAGGCATTACCATTGCCGACCCGATCTTCAAAATCACACCGGATCATTTAGGTGAATTAGTAGCCTTGATCGATAAGGGCGTATTGTCCAGTAAACTGGCAAAGAAGGTATTTGCTGAAATGTTAAAAGACAATGAAGCGCCCCAGACGTTAGTTAAAAAATTAGGGCTGGAGCAGGTCAGCGATGCAGGGGAGTTGGGACGTTTGGTTGACGAAGTCTTAGCGGCGAATCCCCAGTCGATCGCAGATTTTAAAGCCGGCAAGACAAAAGCTCTCGGCTTTTTGGTAGGACAGATTATGAAGGCGACGCATGGCAAAGCGAATCCCGGCATGATCAATAAAATGCTGACGGAAAAAATGCAGTAAAACCATTGACTATGAGAAAAGTCATAAAGCAAAGGTGTGTAAAGGATGCAGATCGAACGGGGAACCTGGGCAGAGATTAATCTGGATGCCGTGGCCCATAATGTAAAATTAGCGAAAGAAAACCTCCGACCTTCTACCAGGCTTTGCGCAGTGGTCAAGGCCGATGCCTATGGCCATGGCGCCGTACGGGTCGCGCAGGAGGCGGCGAAGGCCGGCGCAGACTTTTTTGCCGTGGCGTTGCTGCAGGAGGGACTCGATCTCAGAGAGGCAGGTATTGAACAACCGATCCTGGTGTTAGGTTCCATGTCTACGCAGCCAGGTGTCGCGGATTTTGTAGTTCGCTATGATATCAGCCATGCTGTATTTGACGAAGAGCGGTTAATGCTGTTGAACGAAGCGGCGGTCAAGCAGGGAAAAAAGGCGAAGATCCATATTGCGGTAGATACGGGCATGCATCGAATCGGGGTCCATGTTAAAAATGCGGGGGTCTTTGCGCAAAAAGCGGCGGCCTATCCGGGGATTGAGATAGAGGGCGTGTTTTCGCATTTCGCCACGGCAGATGCGGCAGATAAGGAATATGCGGCGCTGCAGTTTGAGCGGTTTAAAAAAGCGATACGTGAGATAGAAGCAAAGGACATTTTTATTCCTATTAAACATATAGCCAACAGCGCTGCCATCACAGAGCTGGAACAATACCAAATGGATATGGTACGCCAGGGGATCACGCTTTACGGACTGCATCCGGCGCATATGATCAGTTGTTACAGCGGCTTTCGCCCGGTAATGACGGTAAAGGCGCAGGTGAGCTTTGTCAAGACGTTACCTGCCGGCTGTTCAATCGGTTACGGACGTACTTTTACGACGACCCGTCCGTTCAGCATTATAGCTACGGTTCCGATCGGTTATGCGGATGGGGTAAATCGTGCCCTCTCGAATACGGGCTACATGCTGATCAAAGGCCAGCCGGCGCCGATCGTGGGCAGAGTATGTATGGATCAGGTGATGCTGGATGTATCGGAGATCCCTGATGTGAAGGTAGGCGATGAAGTGATCGTGTTTGGCGGCACGGAGCTGCCTTTTGAAAAAGTCGCTGAATGGTCTCACACGATTTGTTATGAGATCGTCTGTGCCGTAAGTCCCCGGGTGCCACGGGTCTACGTACGTGATATTTGACAGAATGAGGTGACTGCCGATACTTTTATCGGCAGTCATTTTACTACAAAAAAGTAAGAGGTGAACAAGATGCTGCGAGATATTCCTGATCAGGAGTGGAACGAATACGTGAAAAAATGCACGACCGGGGAATGGCCTGTACCGGCCGGTTTTGTCAGTGATAAAAACAACTGGGTGTGTCGGGCGATTGTCGGTCGGGTACTTTATTTTACAAAAGATGTTGAAGGGGCCTTAGCGGTCCTAAGTACCGTGGTAAATGATGTGGAACCGGATCTGGAACATCATCCGGATGAAGGGATGTGTGAGGCGGAGCATTTTGTCCTTAGCCTGCGGGATATTTCCCAAATTATTTGGGAGTTGACAAAAAACGGAGCAGCGGCTCTCCAATACATTGACAAGGCTTTTGCGATTTGCCGGGAGTTTCCTTACCGCTTTCATACGGAAGCCAGAGGAGATATCTGGTACCGTCATCTGAACATGCTCAATGAAAGCGGTTCCGGTGAAAAGGCGATTGCCGATGCCCGGGAGATGGTCGAAAAGGAGAAAAAAGAATCACATGCGCCCAGGCCCGTCATCCCGGATCCGCTCTATGAAACGGTCAATCCGTATATTTTTTATAGCCTGCGGTTTTTGGCGGAACAGGCATATAAAGCCGGTAAAACTGCGGAAGCCTGTGCTTTGTTTGATGAAGCCTACCGGTATTTCCCTTTATCTCAGGCAGGGGTGCGGGACGTGACAAAAGCACGAACTGCAAAAACTGCGGAGGAAGCCTATGAGCTTTGGCACAATTGCACAACTTACCAATATTTACCCTGGGAAAAACAACCGATCGTGAGTTTGCGGAGCTGATGAATCAATTATGCAAGAGATGATCCTGGAAATACCAATTAAATACGCCTTTAAGGGGTTCTTTCTATGAAATTGACACAGCGGCCTTAAAACGCCTGAAAATCCCCTTCTTTCTTTTCGGACCCCGGGGAAAAGATTTGCACCAGATTGGAGAAAGGGTAAATCGGCGCAGTCTGACAGAGGAATATCCGCGCGCACTCAGAGAATTGATACAGTATGTGTGGTTAACCAAATAAAAAAATGCTATAATGTACTACAAATAATAAAAAACACTTTTTAAGGGCCTTTTTAGATTTTGCTATAAAACGTTTCGGGAAGGTCGTTCGGAAAGGCCGTAAGGAACACTTTTGCGGCAAAAAGGCTCCGGCTGCTTCGGTGGCTATGTTTTGCAATGCTTGTATGTTTGAGGGAGGAATTATAGATGTATCGTAAGGTCGACAAAAAATTTATTGAAGGGCTTGAAGCTATCGTAGGAAAAGAAAACGTCCTGACGGATGCAGAGAGCCTGGAGCAGTATAAAACAGATGAGGAAACCGATCCGGCGAAATTTCATACTCCGGAGGCCGTGGTTGCCCCCGGTTCTACGGAAGAAGTGGCGGCTATCGTTCGCCTGGCGAACGAAGCGAAGGTACCCATTACAGTACGCAGTGCCGGTACCAGCCTTTCGGATGGCGCGATCCCGGTTTGCGGCGGCATCGTTTTGCTGATGTCACGCATGAATAAAATTTTGCATATTGATCCGGAAGCCATGTATATGACGGTAGAAGCAGGGGCCCTGGTCAAGGAATGTCAGGCAGAGGCGCAGAAACACGGGCTTCTTTATGCGGGAGACCCTTGCAGCGCGGACAGCTGCCTGATCGGCGGTAATCTGGCTACCAATGCGGGAGGCAATAAAGCAGTACGGTATGGAACTACCCGGGATCAGGTCTATGGTATGGAGGTCGTTTCGCCTACCGGTGAGATACTCCATGTGGGCGCCCGTCTGAAAAAGAAGACAACAGGATACTGCCTGGAACAGCTTATTTTAGGCTCGGAAGGTACTTTAGGCATTATTACGCAGGCGACGTTGCGTTTACAGCCGCTGCCGCCGTATCGGTTTGATGTGTTGGCTGTATTTGATAATATTGAAAGCGCGGCAGGGCTCGTACCCAAGGTTATTAAGGCGGGCTTGAATCCCACCAGCATTGAATTTATGGATAACAGCTTTGTGCGCAGTACCGCTGCTTTTTGCGAAATGCAGGCCCCCCATCTGGAAGATGGCAATTATGTCTTTGTCACGGTAGAAACTTTTGCCGAAGAACAGCTGGACGCAGGCATGGAAAAATTAACAGAGCTTTGTGAAGCGGCCGGTGCCATTGACGTACTGGAAGCGGATGAACGCTTGTGGAATCTGCGCCGGAGTTGTCAGGAATCTCTGCGTTTGTTGTCGGATGTTACGATCACAGACGATTTTGTTGTTCCTGTGGACAAAGTGGCGGAAGTGATAGAGCATGTGAAAGCGATGGGAGAACGGTATCCTTTTGAAGTGATGGTACTGGCTCACGCAGGCGACGGTAACCTGCATGTATGCATGTGCCGCAAAGAGTTAACGGAAGCGGAATGGGATGAACAGGTCGAACGCTTTCACCAGGAAGCATACCCTTATGTGTACAGTTTGGGCGGGCGCCTTTCCGGGGAACATGGGATCGGCGCGAAAAAACTTCATTATATGGAAGAGTATACGGAACCGGCTGAATTAGAATACATGCGCCTGATCAAAAAAGCGGTGGATCCTAACAATATTTTAAATCCGGGTAAAATTTTTAACGTATGAAGTTTTACATAATGAAGATAAAGACGATGTACTGACCTTCTCGGGTCGAAAGGAAGAATAGTAATGAGTCAGTATAATCCTGTATCAGATGAATTAATACAAGAACTAAAAATTGTCTTAGGCGCGGAAAATGTGAAGACGGATCCGGACACGTTGGATCGTTTTAAGACCGATGAAGAAACGGACCCCCGCTTCATGCATCTGCCGGAGGCTGTTGTATGGGCGCACAGCACAGAAGAGGTGGCGGCGGTCATGAAGCTGGCCAATCGGTTCATCGTTCCCGTAACGCCACGCAGTGCAGGAACCAGCGTTTCAGACGGAGCCATTCCTACCTTCGGGGGGATCGTGTTGAATATGGAACGGATGAACCGAATCCTGGAAATCAATGAAGAAGCGCTATATGCGGTGGTGGAGGCGGGAGCCCGCACGATTGATATTCAAAATGCGGCGAAAGCGAAAGGACTGCTTTATGCGGGAGACCCCTGCAGCGCTGAAAGCTGCCTGATCGGCGGCAATATTGCAACGAATGCGGGGGGCAATAAGGCGGTGCGGTACGGCACCACGCGCGATCAGGTATATGCTATTGAAGTGGTCACACCTACCGGCGAAATTACGACGCTGGGAGCACGCCTGAAAAAGAAGACTACGGGCTATTGTCTGGAGCAGCTGATCATGGGTTCGGAAGGGACGTTGGGGATTATTTGCAAGGCTACGCTGAAATTATTGCCGTTGGCTCCGTACAAGGTCGATATTGCGGCTGTCTATGATGATCTGGACAAAGCCGTGACACTGGTGCCTAAATTGCTGCGAGCCGGTTTGGAGCCTACCAGTGTAGAATTTATGGATCATAATTTTTTAAAAAGCGCCTGTGCTTACAGTGAAATCAGCCTGCCGCACAACGACGGGGAAAATTGCTATCTAATCGTCAGCATGGAAACGTTCAGCGAAGACGAGGCCGACAGTAAAATGGAAAAACTGGCGGAAATCTGTGAAGAATCCGGTGCCATTGATGTGCTGGAAGCGGATGACAGGGTCTGGACCGTACGCAAGAACTGTCTGGAGTCAACCCGTCCATTAAGTAAAGTAGCGCAATCGGACGATTTGGTGGTACCGGTCGATAAACTGGCTGTTTGTATTGAGCATTTGATGGCAGAAGCAAAAAAATTTGATTTTACCATGTATTGTCTGGCCCACGCCGGGGATGGCAATCTGCATTTCCTCCATATGAAAGGGGATATGAGCGACAAAGACTGGGAGGAACAGCAGGAGGCATTCCATGCAATCGCTTACCCTTATGTCTACAGTCTGGGTGGCAGGATTTCGGGAGAGCATGGCATCGGAGCCAAAAAAGTGCGCGCTTTGGCAACCTATACGGATCCGGTAGAATTAGCCATGATGCAAGAAATAAAAAAGGCATTGGATCCTAAAGATATTCTGAACCCGGGTAAAGTATTGGACGTATATTAATCCTAAAGAAAGTCGTTTCGGGAAAATAAAAGCAGGCGGCAGAAAAAATTTTGCCGGCAGTGAGTGAATTAAAGGAGCATGTATGTTTTCCAAAGTGATGCTGGCCATGGATTTGACCGAGGTTACCCCTCAGATAATGGAAGCTTTTTACAGCGTGTGCCCCGCCTCAGAGACGGAGGTATATTTGTTGCACGTGGTAGAAGATGCAGCCAGTGCTGAAGCGAGCAGCAAATATTATAAAAAAAATTACAGCCGCTTAAAAGGACTCGCGCAGGATATAAAGAATGCGGGGTATGATCATGTGGAGATCCTCTGGCAGTTGAATAATGACGTAATCGAAGGTACGCAGACGGCGATTGAGCAGCACGACATTGAACTGCTGCTTTTAGGTTCCCATGGCAAAGGGTTGTGGGAAAGTACGTTTGGCGGCAGTAACATTTTCAATGCGATACGCACAGTAGAACTCCCCACTTTAGTGGTTAAGGATGGTTACGTCTGCAGTGACTATCTGCAGCGCATTTTGCTGCCTACCGATTTTTCCCGCAAATCTCTTGTGGCGTTAAAGTTGATCCGCAATTTACGGGAGCAGATCGGCGAGGTTATTTTTGTGCACGTCGTGGAAAATACAAGGGGAGAAGAAGAACTGCGGGAAAGAATGGATCTGGCGGAAGATATGCTGATTGAGTTGCGCAACGAAATGCAAAATTTCGGCGTTCATTCCCGGTATATCCTTGTAGAATCAGGCACGGCATCGAAAGAAATTTGCCGCATTGCGGAAGAAGAGGACTGCAGCCTTATTTTCAGCGGAAAAACCGGAGCGGGTCCTATAAAGGGAATGTTAATGGGAAGCACTGCGCAAAATATACTTTTGAATTCCCCCCGTTCTTTGTGGATCATGCCGGATGACGACAGTGATGAGTAAAAAGAACTTGACATAACAGGGGATTCTCCGTATAATATCTTACGTGGCTGATCATCAGCCACGGAGCTATAATTTTATATTTGTTTGATTCCTACAACCGGAGAGATGACCGAGCGGTTGAAGGTGCACGCCTGGAAAGCGTGTGTGCGGGAAACCGTACCGAGGGTTCGAATCCCTCTCTCTCCGCCATTTGAAAATCAGCCGCAGCGCGGCTTTTTTTATAGTAGGGAAGTCATGGTTTTTCTGTAAGGCTGTAGCGGCAGGTCCCACGCGATGGGAGACCGTGAACCGTGTCAGGTCCGGAAGGAAGCAGCACTAAGCGATTTCTTCCATGCGCCGTGGGGGTGCCTGCCCTGCGGTCTTACAGGAAAATCAGCAGAAGCGGTCCTGCCCCTTAGGGGCAGGACCGCTTCTGTTCGTTAATTTTACAAGAGGCAGAAGCAAACCTGATTTTACGGCTTGCTGTTACAACAAAGATTATTTTTTGAATAACGCGGTCTTGACAACGCCTTTCGAGTCTTCGATAAATAAAATTATGAGCCAGATAATCATTCCTACAATAAAAACCGCACGTAATACAAATAAAAACACGTCTGTGTTTTAAAATCTACTTCATATAGATTTATTATAGCATATGACATTCCGCGAATTCACCTTAAATTCAATTGTTATTTGCCGGAAACTTTACTATAATATAGTAGAAAATATAGTAGAAACTTTAATGTGGTATCTTGTCTGATATTTTTGTTGTTAAAACCGGAGGAGGGTGTGTGCTGTGGCTTACCAAACTTTATATTTACGCTGGAGACCCTCCGGATTTGATACTCTGGTAGGACAGGCTCCGGTAAAACAGGCGTTGATGAATGCACTGACCAGCGGGCGGATCGCCCATGCGTATCTGTTTACCGGACCGCGGGGTACGGGGAAGACTACGACTGCCCGTATTTTTGCCAAGGCGCTGAACTGCCAGCACGGACCGACGGATCAGCCTTGCGGACAGTGCCTGAATTGCCGGCAAATTGCAGAAGGCAGCGCCATGGATGTACAGGAGCTGGATGCGGCTTCGAATCGGGGCGTAGAAGATATTAAAAATCTGAATAAAAATGTGGATTTTGCTCCGGTCAGCTGTCGTTACAAAGTATATATTATTGACGAAGCGCATATGCTGACGGCGGAAGCCTGTAACGCGCTTCTGAAAACGTTGGAAGAACCGCCGGCGCATGTGGTGTTTATCCTGGCTACTACCGAGCCGCAAAAAATATTGCCTACGATTCATTCCCGTTGCCAGCGTTTTGATTTTCGTCCTATTACTCAGGTGGAAATTGTCGAACATCTGCAAAAGGTGGCGGATGGCAGTGACATTAAGGCGGAAAAGGACGCGTTGGAATTGATTGCCGCCGCTTCGGAAGGCGGTATGCGCGATGCCCTGAGTTTATTGGAACAATGCGGCGTGATGGCGGAAACCGTAACGACAGAAACTGTTCGCTCTGTCCGGGGTATCATTGGCCGCGAAGTTTTGCGCGAGTTGGTTGGGGCCTTAGGCCGGCGAGAGGTGGCCGCCGCGCTGGAAATTTTCGACAGGCTTTTGATGCAAGGCAAGGACATCAAGCAGATATTGGAAGAACTGTCCGGTTATTTGCGCGCCCTTTTGCTCTACAAGGCTGCGCCTTCGTATGCGGCGATTTATGTAACCGATACGGCAGAAGAACTGGCCGTTCTCAGCGCCTGTTATACAGGAGAACGGATCCTGGCAGCCCAGGAAATTATCCATCAGGCTGTTAATGAATTACGTTTTACGGCCAAAGGCCGCATTACCGCAGAAATGTGCCTGTACGATTTGTGCCGGGAAAATGAGCGGACATTAAAGGTCCTGGCTGCCCGGGTCGAGCATTTGGAACGGGAATTAGCTTTGTATAAACAGCAGGGCGGCAGCTCTTTGCTGCGACCGGAGTCACGCAGTGGACAGGCTTTGGATAAACAGGCTCCGGATAAGCAGAGACCAGGGGTCAGCCCGGAGGCCAACACGGCGGTGCGCACGGCTTCCGAAGATAAAAAGACGGCGCCCGCAGCAGAGTCTGCCACAGATCCCGCTCCTGTAAAAGAAGCGCCGCCAAAACCGGCGGCGCAAAGAAAAGTGGATCCCGAAAGCGCATCTGCCAAAGGACAAGCGGAGCAACAGGAAAAAATACCACAGGGAAATTTTGCTTCTTTTACACCTTATGGCGGCGATTGGGCTGAGGGTGACGAATACTGGACCAAAACATTGGAGATTCTGCGGCGGGAACGGAAAAATGCGATTGCTTCCTGTGCCGCCAATGCCAGTGTTTTAGCCTATGAAAATAAAGTGCTGACGCTGGGATTCAAAATGAAGTTTCTGTGTGATCGTCTGCAAAAATCGGATTACCGTCAGGTAATAGAAGAAATCTTATTACGGGTAGCACGTTCTTCCATTCAGCTCCAATGTGTGCTTGATGAGGGGGAAATAGGGACACAAAATAGCAAGCCGAACGGCAGGGGCAGAGATGGAGCGGATGCTGCCGAAGTAACTTCCGTAAAAAGGGCGACGGCTACACGTCCTGCATCAGATAAGACAAAACGGATTCCTCGAATTCCTGCGCTTTCGTCGGAGGATGAGGAACCTGCGGTAGAAAAAAAGTCTTTACCTGAATCGATTCCCGCTGCTGCGGCGGGCATTGCTACGGAACAGGAACCAAATTCTGCGGAACCAACCGATACGCAGGTAGCAGACAGTACCAAAAAAGCCATGGAAATGTTCCATGCGACGTTGCATAAAGTGTGACGGCACAGCAGTATGGACTGTGCATTGCCATAAAAAAGACAGAATTACCAAGTATATTTGAAAACAGGAGGATCTGATTATGAAAGGTATGAAATTCCCGGGGATGGGCGGCGGCAATATGCAGGGCATGCTGCAGCGTGTACAGAAAATGCAGGCAGATATGCAAAAAGCGCAGGCGGATTTACAGGCCCGGACTTTTGAAACAACGGCCGGCGGCGGTGCGGTGAAGGTTACAGTAAGCGGCAAAAAAGAATTGCAATCTGTGGTCATTGATCCGCAGGTTGTGGATCCGGAAGACGTGGAAATGCTGCAGGATCTGATTGTAGCAGCGGTAAATGAAGCGATGCGTCAAATTGATACGGTAACAGAAGAAGAAATGAACAAAGTTACCGGGGGCATTAAACTCCCGGGTATGTGAAATGGCAGGACTTATTAAACCGCTTAACAATGTGTATGACCAATTGCGGCGTTTGCCGGGTGTAGGCAGCAAATCCGCCTTACGGATTGCCTATCATATTATTGATATGTCGGAAGAAGATGTGCGCAGACTGGCCGATACTTTGGTTCAGGCTAAACGGGAGATTCATTTTTGCTGTATTTGCCATAACCTGACCGATGGCGATGTCTGTGCTGTCTGCGGGGATCCTAAACGGGACAAAAGCATCGTTTGCGTCGTAGAGCAGCCGCAGGATGCAATGGCAATGGAACGCAGTCATGGTTACACGGGCGTATATCATATTCTCCATGGCTGCCTTTCGCCGCTGGATGGGATTGGTCCGGAAGATCTTACGATCAGGGAACTGATGCAGCGTATTGATGCAGGTGGAATCAAAGAAATTATCTTAGCTACCAACAGCAACGTGGAAGGCGAAGCAACAGCCGGGTACCTGACGCAACTGTTACGCACAAAAGAGGTGGTGATAAGCCGTATTGCGCATGGACTACCCATTGGCAGTGATTTGGAATATGTGGATGAATTAACGTTGGCAAAGGCTCTGGAGAATCGTACCCGTGTGGATCTCTGAGATCTTGTCTGATATGAGAGTGATTTGGGAGGATACATCATGGAAATTTTAAGCTCTATTGGTATGTTGGTTGCGGCCGTAGTGGTTTTATGGATTATTGTTAAATTGTTTTCTCTGCCGTTTAAGCTGGTTTGGAACGGTATTATCGGCGCAATCATTCTTTGGCTGACGAATCTTTTGGGAGGCTTATTGTTTGGCGTGACCATTCATATTACGATCCTTAAGGCTCTGATTGCGGGTTTCTTTGGTATTCCCGGCGCCGCTGCTGTCATTTTGTGGGAGTTGTTTATGAAATAACAAAGGTCGTTTTGTATGGATACGTTGGATTCATTGGCTACCTGGTTAAAGCAGGAAACTTCGGTGCGTCGTCCCCGGCTTGATCCTGCGGGAGTGGTAAAACGCACCGCGTCGGTGCTTATATTGTTATTGCCCGGCCCGGAAGGACCGGAAGTTCTGTTTGAAGTGCGCTCCAAACGGTTGGACTGGCAGCCGGGAGATATTTGCTTTCCGGGAGGCCGCAGGGAAAAAACAGATCGCAACTTTGCCGCCGCTGCGATACGGGAAACCTCGGAAGAATTAGGTATTCACTACGAGGATATCCGTCTTTGCGGGACATTAGATTTTTTTGCGGCTCATAACGGGTTTATGGTTTATCCTTTCGTGGGTATCTGGCAGCCCGGCGGTCGGGGGTGTAATCCTTTGCGTACTTCTCCGGTCGTAAAAAAGCCGCAGAACCGGGAGCATACTGAATCGTCGTTTATACTGCCGCACCCGGCAGTTGCGGCGTCCCGGGGAAACCGGCGGGAATCCTTGACGCACATGGACACTATAGCGTCCCGGAAAAACCGGCAGGAGTTGCAGCCGACAGTGGATTCATCCCTGTCCCCGACAGGTGCGTATCCGGACTATAAAAACTGGCGTTTTAATAAAGCCGAGGTGGAGGAACTGTTTACTGTACCGTTACGGGAACTGCTGCAGATAAAACCCCGGGCCGGCACGAATAAAGTATTGCTGACAAGGGGAGAAGATTTTCCTTTTGCGCTGGTACCGCATCTTGATCCGACAGAAGCCTTTCACAAGGATTATGCAGTGTATTTTTATGTTTATAAAAAGCGTGTAATCTGGGGCATGACAGCTGCGATTTTACATAGTTTTTTAGAACGGTTCGGAAAGGGGCTCAGTGATTTTGCGTAAGCTGTTTTTTTTGATTCTGCTGCTGCTCTTGGCCATTGGCTGGGGCGGCTTGTCTTTTTTAGGCAATATTCTGCCGGGGGATCTGTTGTCAGGGAAGAAGAATATCGTGGTTATGGGCTGTGATATTCGTGACGGGGACAGAGGGCGCAGTGACACCCTTTTTGTCGTTATGATGGAACCCGGCAACAAGGGAGCTTCTCTGCTTTCTATACCGCGTGATACCCGCGTGAAAATTGACGGTCACGGCTGGGATAAGATCAATGCGGCTTTTGCTTATGGCGGGCATCAACTGACACGGGATACGACGCAGCAATTATTGGGCATCAAACTGGACAATTATGTGGTGCTAGATTTTCAGGGCTTTAAGGATCTGGTAGATGTGATTGGCGGCGTCGATATCAATGTGGAAAAAAGGATGTATTATTACGACCCGTATGCGGATTTTCAGATTGATTTGCGTCCCGGCGTGCAGCATCTGGACGGTAAAACCGCCATGCAATATGTCCGGTATAGGGACGAAGAAGGGGATATAGGGCGCATCCGCCGCCAACAAAAGTTTATTATGGCGGTCTATAAACAAATCACGTCGAAGAATATCATCACCCGAATCCCCGGTGTTACAAAGCAAATTATGTCCATGATCAAGACGGACCTTTCTGTCACGGAGATGGCGGAATTAGGCAAGGCGCTGCATGATATGATGGGCAAAGACGGTCTGAAGATGGCCATGGTACCCGGTGCGCCGCGTTATATTGACGGCGTCAGTTACTGGATCCCGGATATTCCCAAAATGCGGGAACAGATGGCGCGAATGCAGGATGCCAAGATGTCGGATAAATTTCGTGCCGGCACGGAAGCGCTGGATAAAGAATACCGAGATAGCCTGAAGGGAGGGACTGCTGCGCAAGAAAAAGAAGATTCAAAACCAGGGACTGCGAAAGATAATTTGAAATCAGAGAACGCTGCTAAGGAAAAAGATGGGCTGAAGTCAAGGGAAGACGCTGCTAAGGAAAATAATAGTTCGAAATCAGGGGCCGTTGCGGAGGAAAAAGAAAAGCTGAAAGAGAAAGCGGACCAACTGAATAAAAAGAAGAAAGAAAGGGGAACCGTTGAGAAAGAGCAAGATTCCGCCAAGGCCAGAGAAATACGCGGCCCGGAGCAGAGGGAAAACGGTAATGTGTCCGATAAAAGAGGCAAGATGGAGCCGGCTCCCAGGTAATCGGGACTGGTTAGACTAATTAAAAGTCTATTATATGCGTACATTTGTCAATTAAAAGGCCCCCGGCTTTTACCTGGAGACCTTTTTTAATGCGATTGTTTATCAGTTGTGGAACCTGAGGCTTTTGTTGCTTGAAGAAAGAATTTAAGTATGATATAGTAAAACCATAATCAAACAGCCCCTCATTTGGCCCTTCTAGTAAGGGCTTTTTTTATGCGTTTCAGCGTTTGCCGGGAACTGCTTTTTTTAAAGAAAGGCCGATTCGGTTACGGGCTTCGTCAATACTGATGATCATTGCCTCCACAATATCGCCGGGAGCAATAATGTCCAAAGGGTGTTTAAAGCGTTTATCGGACAATTCTGAGCGATGGATCAACCCGTCTACCTTAACGCCGATGTCAACGAAGCAGCCAAAATCGACCACATTACGTACCGTCCCTTTAACGATCGTCCCGACAGGAAGATCGCTGAGTTTTGTTATATTCTTACGGCTCATGGGGGCAGGAGAATCTTCCCGGGGATCGCGTCCGGGCCGGGCTAATGCCTGGAGAATATCGGTTACGGTAGGAATGCCGGATTGAAGCTGCTCGGCAATGGATCGGGGTTGGGCTTTAGCGGCCGCGGCTTGCACGGCGAGGCTGTCGGCACTTTCTTTCTTACAGCCTAACAGACTGAGAATTTTTTCGGTCAGACTGTAGCTTTCCGGATGTACAGGCGTATTATCCAACGGGTTGTCGCCCTGGGTTATGCGGAGAAAGCCGGCGCACTGGGTAAAAGCCGCCGGACCCAAACGAGGTACTTTTAAAAGTTCTTTGCGGCTTCGGAAACGGCCATGCTCATTGCGGTAGGCGATGATATTCTTTGCGACAGTACTGCTGATCCCGGAAATAAAACTTAATAAGGCAGGAGAGGCTGTGTTTAAATCTACACCCACATGATTCACGCAGCTTTCAATCACCGTTTTCAAAGCGCTGTTTAACTCTTTCTGATTTACATCATGCTGGTATTGCCCTACGCCGATGGCTTTGGGTTCAATCTTAACCAGTTCGGCTAAAGGGTCCTGGATCCGGCGGGCGATGGACACCGCGCCTCGCAGCGATACATCCAAATCAGGCAATTCTTCTCTGGCCAGAGGCGAAGCCGAATAAACGGAGGCCCCCGCTTCACTGGTAATAATATATGCGATTGGCAACCTATGCTTTTCAATCATCTTAGCTGTGAATTCTTCGGTTTCGTAAGAGGCAGTGCCATTTCCTATGGAAACCAGCGTCACACCAAATGTTTTTACCAGATTAAGGAAATGTTGTTCCGCGATTTCCTGTTGGTGTTGGCTGCCTGTGATAAACAAAGCGTCCGTGGCCAACACTTTTCCCTGTGGATCGATTACCGCTGCTTTACAGCCGGTTCGATAGCCGGGATCCAGTCCGAGCACAGTATGCCCCCCGATAGGGCGCTGTAATAATAATTGGCGAAGATTCACGGCAAAGACATGGATGGCCTGGGCTTCCGCTTTTTCTGTCAGTTCGCCGCGCAATTCTCTTTCAATAGAAGGGAAAATCAAGCGTTTAAACGCATCCGTGCAAGCCGCATCATAGAGCAGGGAGAGGGGAGAAGAACCGATCCGCAGCAAATTCCGCATACCGGCAAGCAGTTCTTCTTCCGGATAGGAGAGATGCAGCTTCAGATATTTCAATTTTTCGCCTCTGTTTAACGCCAATATACGATGGGGCGGAAGTTGTTTGAGCGGCTCGCTGTAGTCTTTGTACATTAAAAAATCTTTGCCGGTGGTTTCGTCCGTGGCTAATTCCGAAGCAAGGGTTCCTTTCTGCCATAAGATACGCCGTACGAACGCGCGGACATCGGCCCGGTCGGAAATGTTTTCCGCGACAATATCTTTTGCGCCGTCCCAGGCTTCTTCTTCGGTTTGAATCGACTCTCCCGTAGCAATAAAAGGGCGCGCCAATTCTGAAAGACTTTTGCTTCCTATAATCTGTAAGACGATATAATTAGCCAGCGGTTCCAGACCTTTTTCTCTGGCAATTTGTGCCCGGGTGCGCTTTTTAGGACGATAGGGCAGATAAAGGTCTTCCAGGACCTGCATTTTTTCTGCGGCAAGAATTTGTTGTTTTAATTCGGGAGTAAGTTTTCCCTGCTCTTCAATGGCGACCAGAATTTCTGTTTTGCGGGTCTCCAGAGCTCTCAGATATTGGGCTCGGGCTTCGATGGAACGAATCTGCTCTTCATCCAGGGAACCGGTCACTTCTTTGCGGTAGCGGGCAATAAACGGAACCGTATTTCCTTCATCCAATAACTTTAAAGTTGATTCCGCCTGTTCCGCTTTAATTTTTAATTCCTGTGCTAACATAAAAATAATTTTTTCCATAAAGTATGCTCCATTGTTGATATAAATGCTGGTGTAAAACAATTTATTTTACGATTTTCATTATACCACTTGCCAAAGTGAAAAAGATACGCTAAAATAAGCATAGTAATAAATAATAATTATCTATTCTATGGAATGTGTAAAATACGTAGTGAGGTACAATATGCTGAACACAAAAGAAGTGGCGCAGTCTTTGCGCAAGAACGGTTACAAGGTGACTCCCCAGCGTCTGGCCGTATACGAGTGGCTTTCGCATACCCAAGAGCATCCGACGGCGGAAATGCTCTACAGCCGTTTGCAGCTAAAATATCCCAGTATGAGCCTGTCCACTGTTTATAAGGCCATGGATATTTTTGAAAAATTACAGTTGGTCAAGGTCCTTAATACGGGAGAAGATAGCTATCGCTTTGATGCGGATACCAGTGAACATGCCCATGTCCAATGTCTGGAATGTGGCCGGGTAGATGATGTGCGGATTGACCCTGCCGAGATTCGGGAACAGGCCGGCAGAGACTCCGGGTATGAAGTACAAAAACAGGAAGTGTACTTTTACGGAGTTTGTCCTCGCTGCCGTTCTAAAAAAGAAGCTGGCGCGGCAGGAGATAAAAACTGAAGGCCAGGTGTCTGATCGAAGAATCATTTAAATGAAAACGGATTAAAAATAAGGTGCTTTCTCACAGGTGGTTTTGAGTGACTTCCTGTCAGAGAAAGTACCTTTTTGTGAATTAATTGAATTTGCTATAAAAAAGACATAAACTTTGTTATAATAAAAGATATAAATACAGTTGGACGCGTAAAAAGAGAAGGGTCGGAAGCAGATGGCCCTTGAAACCGCATGGAGGATGCCATGATTTGTGAACATATTGAACATACCCTTTTGAAGCCGGAAGCTTCGGCAGAAGATATCATAAAATTATGTCAGGAAGCTAAAGAACATCATTTTTTGGGCGTTTGCGTCAACCCCTGCTACGTCTCTCTTGCAAAACATCTTTTAGCAGGTTCGCAGGTTAAGGTTGTTACCGTGATCGGCTTTCCCCTGGGATGCGAGGAAACGGAAACAAAAGCGCTCAGTGCGGCAAGAGCGATTGGCGCCGGCGCTGATGAACTGGATATGGTCATTCATGTAGGCGCGTTGAAAGATAAAGACGATGCATATGTGACAGAGGATATCCGGCAGGTAGTTTTGGCAGCGGGGAAGACGCCGGTGAAAGTGATTATTGAGACGTGCTTATTATCCGAGGAGGAAAAAGTCCGGGCCTGTCAGTTGATCGCCAAAGGCGGTGCTGCCTTTGTCAAGACCAGTACCGGTTTTAATAAAGGCGGGGCAACTGTCGAAGATGTTGCGCTTTTGGCCGCCGAAGCAAAGAAATTGGGGCTGCGTGTAAAAGCGGCCGGCGGGATACGGGACTACAAAACGGCGCAGGCGATGCTGGCTGCCGGTGCGGAACGACTGGGCTGCAGCGCCGGGGTACAACTGGCGGCAGAAGAGGCAAAACACTGATGACACCGTTTCAAATTGCAGTATTGGGCAGCGGCAGTAAAGGCAATGCCACGATCATGCGCTGTGCTTCGGGAACTGTCCTGATCGATGCGGGGATTTCCTGTCGCCGTATCATGCAGGGCATGAAGAGCCTGGGTATCAGCCCGGAAACCTTATCTGCCGTTTTTCTTACACATGAACATATCGATCATGTGCGCGGGTTGGAAACCTTCGTTAAAAATACGGAAACTCCGATTTATGCCAGCGCAGGCACCTGGCAGGGAATCCGGCACGTATTGCCCGGATTGGATCTGCGGCAATGCAATTCGCATATCCTTAAACCGGATGCCGGTGTATTGTTAGGGGGTCTGAGCGTTAAAAGTTTCAGCGTATCCCATGATGCGCTGGAGCCTTCCGGTTATACGTTTACGCATAAAGACCATTTGTTTGCTTATGTAACGGATACGGGCTATATCAGCGATACGGTCAAACAGGCGTTGGAAGGCGCGGAAAGCCTTGTATTGGAAGCGAATCACGATGTGATGATGTTAAAAAATGGCAGATACGCGCCGGCTTTGAAGAAACGCATATTGGGCGTAAAAGGACATTTAAGCAACGATTCGGCGGCTTACTTCCTTTCCACCTTAAAGCATTTGCCGAAAGAAGTCTTTTTGGCGCACCTGAGCCACGAAAATAACACACAGGATATGGCGTTGACCACAGTACAGGGCATTGTGACCCGTCATCATCCGGGCGAAACTATCCGCTATTATGTGACCAGTCAGGACCGATTGGTAAAAAATGAAGCATGGGAGGATTATCATGAACAAAATATTTTTGAGTAAGGTTGGTATGCTGGTAATGAGCCTTATGCTCATGTTGAGTGTGGCTTTGACCGGCTGTGCAGCGGGGACCGGCAACAAAGATAAGCAGTCTGATGCGAAGGCGGCGGTGAAAACCGAACAGATGACACAGTCTGAACAGGCAAAAAAGGCGGACGAAAATGATAAACACATGTCCAGTGCTCGTAATACGCCAATCGTTCGGGCCGCCAAAATCGTAGGCCCCACGGTAGTTGGCATTACGAATAAGGCGTACGTAAGGGACTTCTTTAATCGGGTACGCTTTACCGAGAGAGGAACCGGCTCCGGTGTAATTTATGATAAATCCGGTCTGATTGTCACCAACAACCATGTGGTGGAAGGCGCTTCGGAAATTATTGTGAGCCTGGCCGACGGTCGCACGGCTAAAGGCAAAGTGCTGGGCGCGGATGCGGCCACCGATCTGGCCGTGGTAAAAATTGATCTGAAAGATCTGCCGGTAGCGACTTTCGGTGATTCTTCCACGGTGCAGGTAGGTGAACCTGCCATCGCGATCGGCAATCCGTTGGGGATGGAATTCAGAGGCAGTGTGACCACAGGTATTATTTCCGCTCTCAATCGTTCCGTGGAGATCGGGGAACGAAAATTTACTTTGATCCAGACAGATGCGGCTATCAATCCCGGCAACTCCGGCGGCGCCTTAGTTAATGCAGATGGTGAGATCATTGGCATTAACAGCGCAAAAATCGCCGTATCCAGTGTAGAAGGTATCGGTTTTGCCATACCAATCAACTCTGTCAAACCGATCATCCAGGAACTGGCAGAAAAAGGCAGAGTCGCACATCCGTATGTAGGCGCTTCTTTAATTGATAAAGATATTGCACGGCACTATGGGTTTGATATTGATTTGCAGGGCGGTTTGTTTATCATTAAATTGACCCAGAACGGACCGTTGGCTTTGGCCGGCGCTCGCCCCGGCGATGTTGTGTCTAAGTTTGACGGGGTGAAGGTAGAAACGGTAAGCGCTTTGCGGGATGAAATTGCCAGGCATAAAGTTGGCGATACGGTGACGATTACGATTATTCGCGGTGGTGCAGAACGCAATCTTTCCGTTACCCTTCAGGAATATCCTCGCATGAATGAGTAGCAGAAAAGGTTCGTCATTTTGTCCTCGGTAATAAGGGGAGTATTTCTGCATGAATAAATCGCGGTAGGGATATTCGCTTTGTGTCGGGGAAACAAAGGAGTTGTTCCCGGGCGACTAAAGAGTGAGAAAGCATGGAGTTAGCCCGCCGCAAAAACTGATTAAAAAATAAGATAGGGCCGGCTGAGTTTACAGGTTAGTAATCATCAGCCGGTTTCTTTAATCAGTTGGGACAATTAATCAGTTGAGAAAGCTAAAAAAAGTGCCCCTTATTTTCGATTTGGGAGGCTCCGGTGCGATATGGATCTGACCGTCTTCGCATGAGTTGCCGAGCCTTTTTCTGCAAGTTGATAGGGCATAGTATAAATCGGACAGGAGAAATTTATGAAAATAACGATTGCCTGCGTAGGAAAATTAAAGGAAAAATATCTGACCACAGGGATGGAAGAATACTTAAAGCGATTACAACCGTTTTGCAAGCTGGAAATTCTGGAAATCAATGAAGAGAAGATGCCACAGGAACCTTCTGCTGCACAAAAAGAGCAAATATTGGCAAAAGAAACCGAGCGACTGTTGAAAGTGATTCCGGAAAATTCCTATGTCATACTGTTGGATCTGCAAGGTGAGCAGATGACCAGTCCGCAGTTAGCCGAAAGAATTGACAATCTGGCTTTGCAGGGCGTCAGTCATCTGACGTTTGTGATCGGAGGAGCCTTTGGCTATACTGATGCGTTACGGCAACGAGCTGATTATCGCTGGTCTTTTTCGACCCTGACTTTTACGCATCAGATGATTCGCCTGTTGTTGACCGAGCAGATTTACAGGGCTTTTAAGATCAGCAGGGGAGAAAAATATCACTGGTAGGCTTCTCACTTTTGGTAGCTTTCTTGCCGCTCGTTCAAGCAGGGAAAAATATTTGATCAAAAATATTAATTAAATGATTGATTAATATTAAATAAACCGAAAACAACAGAAATCAAAAACGGCTGCCAATCTTTTAAGAGACGGACAGCCGCTTTGCTTAAACTATGTTTTCTATTTTGGGTCTGTTTTTGTTACTGAAACCTGCCGGATTTTATCTCAGGCGTTCTCCTGACGAAATTCCAGCATGGCGGTTTCGGAAGTTCGCCAACGTAAAATCAGGGCAATTACCAGATTGAGGATGAAACAGGCGGAAAAACAGTACAGGGTCAGCGAATAGCTGCGGGTGTTTTCATAAATCAGGGATAACAGCAGCGGACCTGCGATTCCGGCCATACCCCAGGCGGTAAGGATCTTGCCATGGATGGCGCTGAGTTGTTTGGTCCCGAATAAGTCGGAGAGGTAGGCAGGCATACAGGAGAAACCGCCGCCGTAGCAGGAAATGATCAATAAAACTAAAAGTCGGAATGCTACACTGTCTGTGGTGGTGGCTAGTGCATAAAAGGACCCGATTTCCAGGAGGAAGAAGAGGACATAGACATTGCGTCTGCCCAGGTAGTCAGAAATGGTAGACCAGACAATGCGTCCGGCGCCATTAACCAGTCCGATAATACCGACCATGGAGGCAGCTTCCCCCGGCGACATGCCGGTGACTTCCTGCGCCATGGGTGAGGCTACTGCCAGCAGTGCAATACCGCAGGCGATGTTAATGAAAAAGATCCACCAAAGAGCATAGAAATGCCAGGTTTGCAAAGCTTCTTTCGCAGTAAACTGATGAATGCCGGGAAATAATTTCTTTTCGTCCTTTTCTGCGAGAGAAGCTGTGAATTTAATTTCAGAGGACTTTTTTACAGTCAAAGTGCTTTGCTGCGGTACACTTTGCAAAGTTGCCGGATCTGTGTTAGGCCCGGCGGGAACAAGCGGAGAAGCGGCTGTTGGCGGAGGCGCCAGATAAAGCGACGAGGCCGCCATGATAAGCATATAGGCACAGCCTAAAATAAGAAAATTGGGAATCAGACCGAAATTTACGACCAAACGCTGCATTAAAGGTCCGGCGATGAGACTGGCGAAACCAAAACCCATGATGGCAAGTCCCGTAGCAAAACCGCGATTTTCAGGAAACCATTTTACTAAAGTAGATACCGGCGTGATATAACCGATGCCTAAACCAATACCGCCAATTACACCATAAAACAGATACAACAGAGGCAGGCTATGAAAATACAGGGCTAATGCGCTGCCAAACATACCGGCGCCAAAGAAGCACATAGAAGTCAAACCGCTTTTGCGGGGGCCGTATTTTTCTACATAGTCGCCTAAAAACCCGGCCGAAAGGCCTAAAAATAAAATTGCGATGGAGAAGATCCAGGTGACTTCTTTGAGGGAGAAGCCCATGGAATTCATGATCGGACGAGTTAATACGCTCCAGGCGTAAACGCTACCGATACAGATATGAATGCCGACTGCTGACAATGCGATGAGCCACTTGTTTTTCATAATGCACGCTCCTTTTGCATCCGGGAAATAAAAAACGCCCGGGCGCTTAATTTGCCCAGACGGTCGGCTTTTTCACAGCATTGCGGTTCATGTGGTTATTTCCACTAATCCGTCAGTTCCGCAAGCTTTTTATTTTGTGACTTCAGTATAACAAATAATGAACAATATCGATAGAACCAGAATCATAAATTAAGATGATACCAGACAGACGCAATCTTAAAAAAATGGGAAAAAATATTTTATCCCTTTACAAATTTAGCAAGATAAAGTATAATAAACCCGATGAAAAAATTGGAAGGGGTATTATGCTATGAAAAAACTTTGTTTTATGATTTTGTCGGTATTATTGCTTCTTGTCGTGGCAGGCTGCGGCGACAACGGTCCGAAAAAGATGGTTATCGGTTTGGATGATAACTTTGCGCCGATGGGTTTTCGAAATGAAAAAAATGAAATTGTCGGCTTTGATATTGACCTGGCAAGAGAAGCCTGTAAACGCGCTGGCATGGAAGTTTCTTTCAAGCCTATCGATTGGAGCGCCAAGGAAGCAGAATTGAACGGTAAACGGATCGATGCGATCTGGAACTGCTTCACAATCAATGAGGAACGGCAAAAAGTAATCCAGTTCTCCAAGCCTTACATCAATAATAGCCAGATCGTGGTGGTTCCGGCAAATTCAGCGATTCAGACGCTGGCCGATCTGAAAGGCAAAGTGGTAGGCGTACAGGATGATTCTACCGGAAGTTATTTATTAGACGGCAAGTTCTCCGACTTACGCAAAGGGCTGAAAGATTATAAAAAGTACCCTGACTTTGCGGCGGCTTTCCTGGATATCGATTCAGGCCGTTTGGACGGTTTGGTTGTAGACGAGATCTTAGCGCGTTATTATATGAAAAAGGCAACCGGTAAATACAGAGCCTTAAAAGAAGATTTAGGCAAAGAAGTGGTCGGCGTCGGCTTCCGCAAAGACGACAAAGAATTTGCCGCCCGGATCGACAAAGCATTAGATGAGATGAAAAAAGACGGCACCTGTAAAAAGTTTTCCGAAAAATGGTTCGACGCGGACATCACCCGCTACGAGGGCAAATAAATTCAAGGCATAAAAGGCTGTCTATTATTTGCCTTGTGCCGGCATAACAAAAATATAAATGCGGGGCCGATGGTTTTGACCACCGGCCTTTCCGCATTATTGAACGGAGTATTTTATGGATTACATTATTTCAATAATTCCCCAAATGTTAATAGGTACAATGGATACTCTTCGATTATTTTTTATTACCATTGTACTTTCTATCCCTTTGGGAATCTTGTTGGCTTTCGGTCGGGTATCTTCTTTCCGCGGCCTGCGTAAAGCCATAGCAGCTTATGTGTATGTGTTGCGCGGGACTCCGCTGATGCTGCAGCTTTTGTTTGTCTATTTCGGGCTGCCTTTTCTGCCGGTGATTGGGGTGCGGTTAGATGATTTTCCTGCCGCTATCCTGGCTTTTGTTTTGAATTATGGGGCTTATTTTTGCGAAATCTTCCGGGCCGGAATCCAGGCAATCCCCAGAGGGCAATATGAAGCAGCTAAAACGCTGGGTATGAATTATGTGCAGACCATGCGGCGCATTATTTTACCCCAGGTGTTTAAAATCATCCTTCCCCCCATCAGCAACGAAACGATTACCTTAGTGAAAGATACTTCTTTGATTTATGTGTTGGCTATGAATGATCTGCTGCGGACTACGCGCAATCTGGTACAGCGGGATTTTAACATCATGCCTTTCGTGGTCGCTGCGGTATTTTATCTGATTATGACGTTAGTGCTGACCTATGGATTCAATAAAATGGAAAAACATTTTGCAAAATGGGAATGACGCTTTGCTGAAGCTGTGGGATAAAAAGTCTGGCGGCGCAGACAGTAAGGGTAACGGAGAAGATTATGCGAAAAATAGAAATAAAAAATATTTGTAAAAGTTTTGATGAATTGGACGTGCTGCAGGGGATCGATATGACGGTGGACGAAGGGGAAGTAGTCACTATCATCGGACCTTCGGGCGGAGGGAAAAGTACCTTGCTGCGCTGTCTTAATAAGCTGGAAACGATTAATAAAGGTACAATCCTGATTGACGGGGAAACCCTTGCGGATACGGATGAAACCGGCAATGTTACCTATGCGGACGATGCGTCACGCATTACCTGTAAAATGGGTATGGTGTTTCAACAGTTTAATCTGTTTCCGCATATGACGGTGCTGGAGAATCTGATGGAAGCACCGGTCCAGGTACAGAAAAGAGATCCTGCGACAGTCAGAAAAGAAGCAGAATCTTTATTGGAAAAGGTTGGCTTGCTGGATAAAAAAGATCAATATCCCCGCCGTCTGTCCGGCGGACAGCAGCAACGGGTGGCGATTGCCCGCGCTTTGTGTATGAAGCCGGATATTATGCTTTTTGACGAGCCCACATCTTCTCTGGATCCGGAATTGACGGGAGAGGTGTTAAAGGCCATGCAGCGGTTGGCTGAAGAACATATGACTATGGTGGTGGTCACTCACGAAATGGGGTTTGCCCGTGAAGTGTCGACGAAGGTGCTGTTTATGGCTGACGGACGTATCCAGGAACAGGGGACGCCTTCTGAGATATTCGAACAGCCGAAAAATGAACGCCTGCAAAGTTTTCTGAAAAGCATCCTGAAATAAGGTTTGAAACGTGAGTTTTATAACAAATGAGTTTTATAAAAGGGAAGTCGGTTTGTGGCGGGGTGAAACAGGTTATGGGACTGTCAGAAAAAAGAGCGCTGCTAACACAGAGCCTCAGGGAGATGGGCAAGGTCACCGTGGCCTTTAGCGGCGGCGTGGATTCCGCATTGTTGCTTTTTTGGGCGGCGCGCACGCTGCCCGGGAACGTGTTGGCGGTTACGGCTACGTCTCTCAGTTATGCAGCCCATGAAAAAACAGATGCGGAAAAACTGATTGCTCAACTGAAAATCCCTTGCCATTATATTCAGGTGGATCAGATGGCGATCCCGGAATTTGTGGAAAATGGGCCGGAACGCTGCTATTATTGTAAAAAAACTATTTTTTCAGAGATCCGGGAAATTGCAAACCGGACGGGATATCCACAGGTAGTCGACGGGAGTAATCTGGATGATGCCGCGGATTATCGGCCCGGGCGGAGGGCTTTGTCCGAGCTTGGCGTCAGAAGCCCCCTGGCAGAAGCCGGTCTTACCAAAGAAGAGATACGGGCGCTAAGCCGGGAAGCCGGCCTTTTTACCGCCGCTAAACCTTCGTATGCCTGTCTGGCCTCCCGTGTTCCTTACGGGGAGGAAATCACTCCGGAAAAATTGTTCCGGATTGAGCAAAGTGAAGCATTTCTACTGGCAGAGGGGTTTAAACAGGTTCGTGTGCGCTGCCACGGAACGCTGGCCCGCATTGAAGTAGCACCGGAAGAAATAGAGCGGCTGACCGGACCGGCATTGCGGCAATCGTTGACTGCACGGTTTAAGGAGCTTGGCTTTCATTATGTAACGGTGGATTTGGAAGGGTTTCGCAGCGGCAGCCTGAATCTTGACCTGAAATAAAAATACACCCTTATCAGCTTCTGCAGTTGATAAGGGTGTTAATTCGCTGGCAGCGCCAAGGGTCTACCTTTCAGTCGCAAAACTTCGTGACCGGGAAATTTTTAGGATTTAAACGTCAAAAATCGCTTGTTAGTGGTCTAATTTTGGCTTAATTTTGGTATTTTTAGTGTCATCAATTTGTTTTTCGCAAAAAATTCACAAAAACTCAAAAAGTTTATTCTCAACCTAGCAATAAATTACTAAAAATCTGTTATACTGTTCTTGTATGCTAAAGAAGAATATTATTTCTTTATGCTTGACTAAGCGGAGCAAGTATTGTAAAAGACAAAATAAGAAAAATTTTAGACGGCAATAGAGCAAGATTCCTAAAGATGAAAACATTTACTTAACTACCTACATTTGCTCTATAAAGTAGGTAGTCAAGTCCAAATTTGTGTGTAAATTCCCTTCCGGTATAGAATTTATTATGCAACCAGCAGTTGGTGCTGTTGTTACGCTACGTGAATCAATATAAGATTGGTTCCCGAATTCATTAGTTTCTGGTAATTTTTCGGACTGAATATCTTTCTCTTTGCCTGACAGGCGTTGTGGTGCTCCACCAATACAGAGCCCATAAGACGATTCGCCGAGTCCCCGTTGGAGAAAATGCCAATTACTTTAGAACGACGTTTCAATTCTTTGTTCAGATTTCTTTAGGTGGGAGAGAAAGTCCGTCCAGGTTTCTCTGGATTCATTTTTATACAGACCAAAGCCCAGAACATCACGTATGCCGAATTGGTTGGTGGCATAGGCGATCATCAAGGCCTTGGCGATCACCCGATTGTTCTCTCGTACTTTGAAGTAGGTCGCATCCAGCGTCACAAAAGGGTAGTGCTCGGTAAGAGCCCGATTTCGAAACGTTTCTACTTCCTTTTCCAGCTCTTTACAAAGGCTGGATACTGCCGATTTAGATATACTGGTACCGCAAAGTGTTCTACCACCTTGTATACCTTGCGGGTGGACACGCCGTTTACGACCATTTCCGCCATGGCAGCCAACAGAACGCCTTCACTTTGGTTATAGGTAGCAAATACCATGGTGGTAAAGGGTGTGTTCCGATTTGTGTTTGCAGGTCTTTGTGACGGAACCCATTGCGACTGTCAGTACGGTTCTCGGTGCGTTCATAAGGAGCCGCCTGAAGCTGAACCTCCGACTCAATCTTCAAGATACTGTTTAAAGCGTTTTGCCATAGACTTTTGAAAGCTTCATTACGATCTTGTGCAAGTAACTGTAGACTTTCTTCCTGATTTAGTGTAATATTGAGTTAAGCCATTTTGCTTACCTCCAGTATTATATTGGTGTGGTAATCTACAGTATACCAGAAGGTTGAGCAGATGGCTCGTTTTGATTTTTGGATTTACACCATTATACGGACTCTATCTATTTACAAAAAGATCGAGTTCAAAATAACTAGATTTTAAATGGCACTATAGGTTTATGGCGTGTGTTTCAGAGAATTTGCCATTTAAAAATATATTATGAAGAGGTGTTAATATGCTTACTGGAAAAAAGAAACTCTTGGTTTTGTCTGTATTAACGGCTATTACTAGTGTAGATTTTGTTTGCAATGCTAATGCAGAAGAACTGAAAAGCTACAAACTGAGCGAAATCATAGTTGAGGGAAGAATAGACCCCAATTCTACTTATGATGGACAGATTATTCGTACTGGTGGCGATGTAACTGTAATTACAAGTCAGGAAATTGAAAAGAAACATTATACTAGCGTAGCAGATGCTATTAAACGATTGCCAGGTGTAGATGTCCAGACTGTTGGTTATAAAGCCTTTGAATATGATTATGGCGATTATCAAGATGAGGTATCTATCAATGGTGATAGGCGAGTTGTATTTCTCATTGACGGAAAACGTATTACAAATGAAGCCAATAGTTCTGCAAACAATCACTATAGTAAGTCTCAAATGTTTGCCATGATTGGTATACAGAATATTGAACGCATTGAAGTTATCAAAGGCGCATCTGCTATGGCTTATGGCAGTGATGCGACTGGTGGTGTAATAAATATTATCACCAAAAAAGGAGATAAGTCCCATACAACTTTAGATGCTGCTTATGGTTCTTGGGGAACTCAGAAATATGCTGTTTCCAATGCCGGCAAAAACAATAAATTAAGTTGGATTGTATCCTACAATAAGTAAACGTAATGACATGAAGTATAAGGACCGTGAATACAAAAAGACTCGTACTTATACAAATAGCAGCTATGATGAGGATAATACATTCTTAAAATTAGATTATGAGTTTGACAAGCATAATTCATTGGAATTTATGCATACCTATAAAAATACGTATGCAATGTATCCCATTATGGCTCCTGACTATAGCTCTCTGTCTCAATTAATCAATGATTTTGCAGCTATAGATGCGGGCCTCGCAACTCAACTTAATCCGAATACGAACGGCTATAACAAATTACCTCAAAGTGATCCCGCTTGGAATCGTTATCATAAATGGTGGTATGTATTTAATGAAGGTAGTTTCACAAAAAATAGAACTAGCAACTATGATTTGAAGTATACATTCAAAGATGACGATGGTATTGAGAACTATATCCGTGTATATAATGACGAAAACCGTTATTACATGGATCGTAATAGACCAAAATTTACTGACTTCCGTGTCTTGGATTATAAGCAGCTCAGCTCGGCTAAAGAAAGATCTAATGGTGTAAATCTGCGGTACGGTAAAAAATTAGGTGATAATAATATCATCTATTCCGGCATAGATTATTCAAACAACAGTTTCTGGCAGCATGCATATGCAAGTTATTATCCTGATACTGGTGTTTTTAAACATGGTAACTATAAGAACATTAAGCGTGATGTCTGGAATGCGTTTATACAGGATAAAATTAAGTTAGATAAATTTACTTTTACTCCGGGTGTAAGATACAATTATTACGGTAAAAATAGTGGCAGTGCATTAAGCAATAAAGATGTAGCATCTAGCTTGGATACTGGCTCCTATTCACATCTAACTTTGGGGCTGTTCACGAATTATGATTTCAATGACAATCATAGAATGTATGCTTCCTGGAGTCAGCTTTACAACGCACCGTATGCAACAGCGATTGCTTCTGCTGCTAATAAGCTAGAAGCCGAAAAAGGGAATGCATATACTTTGGGATATAGTGGAAGAATCTCTAAGAGCACTTTTGGTGCTAACTACACCCTTACAAAACTAGACAATACATTTGGTAAATTTACTGTACCTAGCGATACAGACCCTGAATTATTTGAAGCAAAAGTTACCAATGTTAAGAGTAAGGTAACTTCTTTCGGACTTACTTATGGATATAAATTTGATGATAATTGGAGTGTCAACGCAGCATATAGCCATGCGAAGACCGATATCGAAGAAAATCAAGGTACGTCTGATCAATTGTCTACGGTTGATGACCTTCGCAACAGTCTGCATTACAATAACAAATACACTTCCTCCATTAACTACGATAAAGGTAAATTCAGTACCGGTTTTGACTTTACTTTTTATACCGGCATGAATACTAAGTATTTCAGCGATAACGAATTCTTTATTGTGGATTGGCACGCTAATTACAATATTGACAAGAACTGGAACGCTTATGCTTTAGTTAATAACTTAACCAACAGAGCATATGAAACTAAAGCTGTAGCTGTTGAAGGCATCGGTGCACTGCCGATGGAAGGCCTTAACTTCTTAGTTGGCGTTAATTACAGCTTTTAATTAGAACTATACATAACATATACTATTAGGAATGCATTAATTATGCATTCCTAATAGTTATTTAAAGGAGAAAAGATGAAAGCGATATTAATCATATTTATGTCAATGATAGCCGTTTTAAGTGGATGTACAAAAGAAAATAAAAATATCGAGCAAGGTAGCAATAAAGAGCTTACCATAAAAAATGGTGATAGAGTTTTATCTTTTCAGAAAGAGCCACAACGTCTAGTAACGCTGCGTCAACATATTACAGAAACGGCTTTGGAATTAGAATTAGACAAATATATAGTCGGCAGTTCAGATATAATTGACCCACCAGTTGCAGTTCACTTACAAAAAAGGTATAGTCAGCTTCCGATAATTGCTGAGAAATATCCATCTCCGGAAATACTGCTTGCTGCTGAACCTGATATTATCTGGGTAGACAGAAAATGGGCTTTTGTAAAGAATCAATTAGGTTCGATGCAGAATATCGAAAAGCATGGTATTAAAGTCTATTTAAGTGAAGGCGGATACCATAATGGCAGTAAATTAGAATATGTATATGATGATTTACGCAATATGGGTAAGATATTTGGTAAATCTAAGAGGGCAGAAGTATTGTGTAACCAAATGCAGGAGAAAGTAAAATCTATTGAGAAGAAAATAGGTAGCACGTCACAAAAGCCAAAAGTATTAGATTTTGACAGTGCAAGAAACAATCTTGCGTTTGTAGGATGCCGTTGTATGGCTGATGATTTAATAAGGCTTGCTGGCGGTGAGAATATATTTAATGATATAGACAAAGAATGGGCTAGTGTGAATTGGGAAGAAGTAGTAAAGCGCAATCCTGATGTTATTATTGTGCATGAGTTCAGAGGTGTTAGCGGAGCAAGCAAAATAACACAGCTTAAAGCTAATCCTCTTCTGCAAGAGGTAAATGCAGTAAAGAATAACCGTTTTATTATAATTAACCTCGATGAAGTATATGAAGGAGTCAGAAATGCAGAAGCAGTCGAAAAATTTGCCCAAGGATTTTATCCAGAAAAGTTTTATTGAACGCAATAAGTGCCTTCTTATTATCTTTGCCCTGGTAGTTATTGTATTTACAATCCTATTTTCGATAAAACTTGGAGCAGTAAATATATCATGGAAAAAGGTGGTTGATATATTATTATACCATTGCAGTATTTCAGACAATAGCTATTGGAGTAAAACAGAAGATTTAGTAGTCTGGTATTTCAGATTACCAAGAGCTTTACTAGCTTGTCTGGCAGGTGGAGGCTTGGCGATTTCAGGTGTTGCAATGCAGGTAGCAGTAAAAAATCCTTTGGCTGATCCTTACATATTAGGTATATCTGCCGGTGCATCTGCCGGTGCTACTGCTGTAATAGCTGCGGATATACTTGACATTACTGCTGAATACTCCGTATCTATAGGAGCATTTTCTGGAGCGGTACTTTCAATGGCGTTACTCTTTCTGTTGAATAAAGATAATAGAGACAGTGTCCGCTTACTGTTATCAGGTTGTGTCATATCCATTCTGTTTTCTTCTATTTCTAGCGTTATAATGTTTATGGCGAAAGATAAAGAAAAAATCAGCAGCATAGTTTTCTGGTTAATGGGAAGTGTTGCAGGTGCAAACTGGCAGATGGTTCCTATTGTAGCTTTTACAGTAAGCATCGGTATAGTGTTTTTATTAATTTATCATAGACAGCTTAATGCATTACTGTTAGGAGAAGAAACTGCACATACGTTAGGTCTCAATACAGGAAAACTTCGTTGGCAACTAGTGCTTTTAGTTGCAATTGTCGTAGGATCGATAGTTGCCTTTTGTGGCATGATAGGGTTTGTAGGCTTTGTAATGCCACATATAGTGCGCTCTATGTTTGGCTCTGATCATAAGCTAGTAGTTCCGCTTAGTGCATTTATAGGTGCGGTATTCTTATGTTGGAGTGATGTAGTTGCACGTATTATAGTGATTCCCGAGGAATTACCAATAGGCATTATTACTTCTATTTGTGGTGCCCCTTTTTTTATCTATATTTTAAAACGACAAAAGTATTCTTTTGGAGGGAAAAGATAATGGCTTTAACATTGCATGATGTTTCTGTAAAAATAGGTAAAAAAGAGATTGTTAGAAATGTCAGCCTTCAATTGAACGATGGTCAGTTCGTGGGGGTAATAGGCCTTAATGGTTCCGGAAAATCCACATTATTAAAAGCAGTTTATGGAATGAATAAATGCACTGGTCAAATTTGCTTAAACGATAATGATATAGAGGTATTAAGTGAGAAAGAAATAGCAAAAAAAATGGCAGTTCTAGTCCAGGAAAATAGTGCTGACTTTGATTTCAAAGTAAAAGATATAGTCCTTTTAGGTAGATTGCCATATAAAAATTTATTTGATGAAGATACATATGACGATTATGATATTGTTAAAAAATCATTAGAATATGTAGGCATGTTATCATACGCAGAAAGATACTTTAGTTCATTATCTGGTGGTGAAAAACAGAGAGTATTAATAGCCAGAATCCTTGCTCAGCAAACAGACATGTTGATACTTGATGAACCTACCAATCATCTAGATATCAAAAATCAATATCAGTTCTTTGAAATGATTAAAAGTCTTAACATTACTGTCTTAGCGGTACTTCATGATTTAAATTTGGCTGCTAAATTCTGTGATTATCTTTATGTAATATACGATGGGCAGGTATATGCTGAAGGAACTCCTCAAAGTGTTCTGACAAAAGAATTATTAAGAGAAGTATTCTCAATGGAAACAAACGTTCATAAAACATCTAATAATAAAGTATTTATTGAATATCTCTCCATTAGTCCAACCTTTTAATAATGTGTGACCAAATAGGAAGATATATGCTGTCGCATTAAGCTTCTTCTTTTCATACTTCATCTCTACGGACTGATTTATAATTTGTCCATTAGTAAAATAAGAGGGTCAGATTCAGTGTAATGATAAGGTATAATAAGTTGCGCAAAATTGAAAAATAGAAAGACATAGCCTGCAGGCTCTGGTAAAATAAGGTTACGACACCAAAACATTCTGAAAGGAGCAAGCAAGCCATGTCTGAGAAAATTGTACAGTTCAATGAAGAAATTATCAAGGGGCAGTTGAAAGAATTAGTGCGCGGCAGTGTCGAGGAAACTCTGAACGGGCTGCTGGAGCAGGAGGCCGAGAAACTGACACAGGCAGCACGCTACGAGCGCAATGAAGCCCGTCAAGGCCACCGCAGCGACCACTATGATCGCAATCTCACCACTACCGCTGGCAACGTTACGCTGCATATGCCGCGTCTGAAAGGTATTTCTTTCGAAACCGCTATCATCGAACGCTACCGCCGCCGTGAGAGCAGCGTAGAGGAAGCGCTCATCGAGATGTACTTGGCAGGAGTTTCTGTTCGTCGCGTCGAGGACATTACCGAGGCGCTTTGGGGCACTAAAGTTTCACCGTCTACGATCAGTGAGCTGAATAAGAAAGCCTATGTCCATATCGAGGATTGGCGCAACCGCCCGTTGCAGGGTGGTCGCTATCTGTATGTTTATGTGGACGGCATCTATTTGCGCCGCAACTGGGGCGGCGAATAGGAGAATGTTTCCATCCTTGTAGCCATCGCCGTCAACGAGAGCGGTTACCGCGAGGTGCTCGGTGCGGCCGAGGGTATGAAGGAAGACAAGGCCAGTTGGGTTCACTTCTTCCAGTGGCTGAAAGGACGCGGTTTAGACGGCGTGAAACTCCTCGTCGGGGACAAGTGTCTCGGGATGCTGGAAGCTGTGAGAGAAGTGTTCCCGGATGCTAAATACCAGCGTTGCGTGGTACATTTCTATCGCAATGTATTTTCCGTTGTGCCAAAATCCAAGGCGAAGCTAGTGGCAAAAATGCTCAAGGCAATCCATGCGCAAGAGAGTAAAAAGGCATCTAGAGAAAAGGTCAAAGCCGTAGTGGCGGAACTGCGAGCCATGAAGCTGAAAGAGACGGCCAAGAAGATTGAGGACAGCGTAGAGGAAACATTGACCTACTGCGATTTTCCAAGCGAGCATTGGACGCGGATCCGGACGAACAATGTGATTGAGCGGCTGAACCGGGAAATACGCAGACGGACGCGGGTAGTAGGCTGCTTCCCCGATGGCAACTCGGCGCTGATGCTGGTCTGTGCCAGATTGCGTCATGTGGCCGGAACCCAGTGGGGCAACAAGAAATACATGAACATGAAGCACCTGGAGGTGTTACAGGACGATGCCTCCGTTGCCTAACCAAGTTCATCAGGGCCTGCAATCAATTTTGCGCATAAATCTTGACACTACCCTTTCTTGAAGCAGTTCTTTGATTCCTTAGATGTCAAAGTAATTGTAAATAATAAAAACGCTGAAATTCAGTTGAATCTCAGCGTTTTGCCTTTCGCTGGCAGCGCCAAGGGGAATTGAACCCCTGATTTCGCCTTGAGAGGGCGACGTCTTAACCGCTTGACCATGGCGCCGTTATGAATCCATTATAGCGCAAAGTCGGTGAAAAAGGAATCACCAGATCGTAAATGCGCTTTCGTAGTTTCCGCTGTTTTTAATTGCCTGTCATAGCTAAAGAATCACAGCATAAAATAAAAATGGCTCCGGGACTAGGGCTCGAACCCAGACAAGAAGATCCAGAATCTCCTGTGCTACCATTACACCATCCCGGAGTGACTACTCGTATATAATACAGCGAACAGGGCTGATTGTCAACACTTTTTTGCAGAGTTTATTCCCGGTTGGGGCAAATTGCTGTGACGATTTTCATAAATACGTAAATAAAGCCGGGCATTACGCTGCGGATTATGTTAAAATAAAAAAAATAGCAGGTAATGAGGAGACATTATGCATCAATACTTATTTTTTATCGGAGATTTTCCCGTCCGCATGTATGGGATAATGCTGTGCTGCGCGATATTTTTAGCTACCGGCACGGCGTATTTTTTAGCACGTCAGGATGGACGCTGGCATGAGCATATACTGGATATCGGTATTTATGGCGGTTTTGCCGGTTTGATCGGGGCCCGCCTATGGGATGTTTTTTTCTTTGACTGGAGTTATTATCAGGATCATTTGCTGGAGATCCCTTTTGTCTGGCAGGGGGGGATGGCCATTCAGGGCGGTATTTTAGGCGGTCTTCTTGCGGGAATTATTTACTGTAAGATAAACCGGATCGATTGGCTGGCTTTGGCAGATATTATTTGTCCGGCCATGATTTTGGGGCAATCCATCGGCCGAATGGCAAATCTTCTTAATGGCGATGCGTTCGGCGCTCCTACCGGCGGAGATTTTGGCATTGTTTATCCGGAAGGCACGTTGGCCCGCGCCACCTATGGCATGCAGCCCTTGTGGCCGGCAGAGGTCTGGGAAGGCCAGTTGGACGTTGTGATTTTTGCCTTGCTCCTGTTGTTCCGGGCGTTTCCTCATGCTAAAGGACAGGCGCTTTATTTGTATGGATTCTTATATTCCCTGGCGCGATTTTGCCTGGAATTTTTACGGGGCGATTATACCACCCCTGGTTTTTGGGGCCTATCCAGCGCGCAGGGGCCCAGCGTGGTGATCATGTTTCTTTGCGCGGTCCTGTTTATTTACAGCGGCTGGAAGGCAAGACATAAAATCCGCTAAAGCAGTCGAGTGCCAGGGGAACGTGAACGCACCCTGTGGTACGCTTTTTCAAAAAACGTACGGGACCTATGAAACTGCTTGCGGTGTCAATTGGATTGGTTACAGTAAATGTACGAATTCTATACTAATGTATACAATGTACTTTAACATAAAAGATTCACAACCTATCTGAATTGGGATATAATGTAAAAAAAGTTCGGGTTTGGTTGAATGTGTATGAGCGTAAGTAAAATTTTATTTTTCAGGCTCATACGTTTACGCACATCAATGAATGATCAGGAGGATGCGTCGATGAAAGAATTGTTTGAGAGCATTAACAGTATTTTGGCCTTTGTTGGCCCGCTGTCAGACTTTTTTTGGGATTTCCCGACTAACTTTGCCTGGTATAAGGCAATCCCTGTTTTAGGCAATTTTTCTTTGGCTGTGATCGTTTTGTTTGGTTCCGGTATTTATTTCAGTTATCGTCTTGGCTTTATCCAAATAAGCCACTTTTGGAGCGGTATTCGTCTGATGATGAAACACCGTTCTGCGGAAACAGGGATTTCTCCTTTGGCGGCCTTTTTTCTTTCATCTGCTATGCGGGTCGGTCCCGGGAATATTTTAGGTGTCACCGGCGCTATTTCCGTAGGTGGTCCGGGGGCTTTATTCTGGATGTGGGTATCGGCATTTTTCGGCATGGGCATAGCCTATACGGAAGCTGCGCTGGCGCAGATCTTTAAAGAAAAGAAAAACGATGAGTTTGTCGGCGGACTGCCTTTTTATGGCCGGCGTCTTTTAGGGGATAAGGCCTGGATTGGCGTCGCTTTATCCTTGGTGTATATCTTTTATGCCTTGATGTGCTTGCCGGCGCAAGGATTTAATGTGGTGTCTTCGATCGGCGCTATGGCAGAGATCGCCACCGGCAGTAAAATTGTTACCACATCGATGCTTTATTGGGTGGTGATGGTTCTCACTATCGGCATTACAGCAGCAATTACTTTTGGCGGCATTAAGGAAGTCACTAAAGTGACCGATAAAATGGTACCGGTCATGGCTGTGGTTTATGTGGTCACGGTCCTCGTTCTGATCATTGCCAATGCAGGCAGTATTCCTTACTTTTTTGGCGCTGTATTTGGGGGGGCCTTTACGCCGGAGGCCGTTTTCGGGGGCTTGTTTGGTACCGCGCTGGTACAGGGGGTCAAACGTGGTTTGATGAGCAATGAAGCCGGTCAGGGTACGATTACGATGGCGGCGGCAGCGGCAGACGCCAAGCATCCCTGTGAACAGGGAATCGTGGCGGCGCTGGGCGTCTTTTTAGATACGCATATCATTTGTACAATGACAGGGTTCGTCGTGGTTATGGCTCATGCCTGGACGACCAACTTTGCCGTTTGGGATAAAGCCGGGAAATTGCCGAAATTCTTACTGAGTGTGCAGGAGCTGACCCCGGGTACCGGTATGAACGCCGTTGTCACCTTCTTGCTTACCCTGTGTTTTTGCCTTTTTGCTTATACCTGTCTTTTGGGTATGATCGCATATCCGGAAATCGCCGGCAACCGGATCAGTAAAAATGCGGGATTTATTAATGGGATCCGTATTCTGTGCCTTATAGTTGCTGCTTTTGGCATTCTGGTCAACATTGCAGGCTATGATTTAGGAAACTTATGGGCGTTTTCTGATCTGGCGAATATCATTATCGTATATGTCAACGTACCGTTGCTGTATCTTGGAGCCCGTTATGTATTTAAGGCTACCGAACAATATAAGATAGATGAAGAAGCTATATTTAATTCTGACGTGATTGGTATTTCCTGCGAATACTGGGATGAAAAAAATCATTAATTCGTTGTATCTGTTGTATATAAAAAGGTCATACAGAGGTGGGGAAATCTCGCTCTGTATGACCTTTTCTAATTTTAAGATATTGTTTTCCCCGGCTTTATATGGGGGAATCTAAGAAACTTGTACCGAAAGTTGACCGGTCTTATTTCTTTTTCTGCTCTACGCCCCAGGCCTGCACCCCGTCCAGAGAAGGAAGGATGGACGGATTAAAGACAGGATCCGCACCGGCGTCTTTTTGGGCCTGATAATCATCCAACGCTATCTTGGAGAACTTGAAAAGTCGTGCGATGGCATACAAGTTGGTCGTTGCCAGGAAGGCCATGAACAAGTCTGCCAAATCCCATACCAACGGTAAGGAGGCCACGCTGCCAAACAGAATCATGGCGATGACGAGAATCCGGAAAACATATAGCGCTGTTTTGGAACCGCTCAAAAAAGCCAGGTTGATTTCACCGTAATAGTAATTGCCGACCAATGAACTGAACGCAAACATTAAAATCATGAAAGCGATAAAAGATATTGCCCAGCCGCCGACTTCCGCAGATAAAGCTTTTTGTACCAAAGCGATACCGGTCACTTTTCCTCCGATTTCATATACACCGGAGAGAAGCACTAAAAAGGCGGATGCGGAGCAGATGAGAAGCGTGTCAACGTATACGCCGAAGGCCTGGGTCAGTCCCTGTTTTACAGGGTGGCTTACGGCTGCAGTAGCTGCCGCGTTAGGTACGGAACCTTCACCGGCTTCGTTGGAGAATAAACCGCGTTTGATACCATTCATAATGCTTGCCCCGACACCACCGGCTACAGCAGCCTGGGGCACGAACGCGTTGCTGATAATCAAGCCTATAACAGAAGGGAGTTTTTCAATATTCATGACCATGACTACCACCGTGATGACCAGGTAGATACCCGCCATGATGGGAACCATTTTTTCCGCTACTTTGGCCACTGTCTGAGCACCGCCGCAGATTACTAATCCGGCTAAGATGGCAATGACAACGCCAACGACGGCACGATCCCAACCGAAAGCGCTTTCCAGCGAAAGGGTGATCGTATTGGCCTGCAAAGAGTTATAAACAAGCGCAAAAGTAGTTAATAATAGCAAAGAAAAAAGTTTGGCCAAATTCGGCATATGCAGCGCATTTTGGATGTAGTAGGCCGGACCGCCGTGGAAAGCGCCACCTTCTTTAGGTATTTTATAGATCTGTGCCAGCGTGCTTTCAACAAAACCGGTGGCAGCGCCGACAATGGCGACGATCCACATCCAAAAAACAGCCCCCGGACCGCCCAGAACGATGGCAATCGCTACGCCGGCAATATTGCCGACACCTACGCGGCTGGCGGTACTGACACAAAACGCCTGAAACGAAGAAATTTCTTTGTCTTTTGGTTTACTGCCTGCGCCTTCGGTCAGAACGCGAAACATTTCACCTGCATAACGAATTTGAATAAAGCCGGTACGGAACGTAAAATAAAGGCCAAGGCCAATCAGTAAAACGATTAAAACATAGGACCAAAGGACAGAGTTGATTTGATTAATTACGGCACCAAAAGCATCCATGGGCAACACTTCCTTTTTCTAAAATTAAAATATGCTGAAAAAATTATATCATGAATTCGGGGTTAATCAAAGGTAATATGTAAGAAAACACTAAAAATGAAACAAAAAACCGTTGCCCGAAGGACAACGGTTTAAAAATGTAAAGAAATTTTAAGCGTCAGCTGTAAAGAACAATATGGAGTTTAATAATATGTAAGGTATTTTTCAATTAGTCGCAACTAGTCGCAACAGTAAATTAGCCGCGATAGTAATAGAAGAAGGTCATGCCTACATTTACCAGCATAGCGCCGCACATGGGGATAAAGGTCCGTTTCACTAAATCAAAAGGCGATACGTTGCCCATGCCGGAAGCCACTACGATAACTGCCGTGATGGGCGAGCAGGTACGGGCGATGGAGGCGGCAAAGTGCATCGGTAATAAGAAAAGGACCGGTGCGATCCCACTGGCCTGCGCAACGGCAGGAGTCAGAGCCGCGAACGCAAAGAAAGGCGCATTACCTGAACCCATCACAACGGAGGATATGGCGATGATGGATACCATGACCACCATCATCAACATGGGCGAGAAGCCGGCGTTTTGACTGTTTTTGATTAACGTGTCAATGACGCCCATGCTCATCAGACCCTGGGCAAAGACTTGACCTGCGACGATCAGCGTGACTACGTTGGCCATTTGCATACCCATACCGTCGAAGAAAGCCTGTACGCCGGCGCATACCTCTTTTAAGTTGCGGGTCCGGATAAACTCAGCAATCATGCCGATAGCCAGACCGATCATCATGGCATTGATGATGTTTACTTTAACGGAAGTGATCCATAAGGGGCTGAAAGACAGGATGAGCGCTAACGGTACGATCGGCAAAAGCGCATAAATAGCCGGCGCCTTGTCTGCCGGATCATCCGACGGGACATTGTCCGACACATCCATGGGCGTTACGATATGCCCGTCTCTCTTATCCATGTATTTTTGCGAAAAGTAGAACAAAACACCTACCACAAAGAAAGCGACAATGACGATGGGAACCTGGTAATCCGTCCAGTAAATAACCGGATTCAAACCAGCGGTTTCGGCTGAAAGGATGGTGCCGGTGTCACTGGGACTCCAGTCAAAGCAAAGAGTAGACGCCACAGCAGCGGTAGCGGCTATACGGCTCACGCCCAAACCGACCAGGATGGGGAATACGGTTACCATCAGCAGCATGGCCAGGCCGGACGCGGAGTTAATGCACAGGCCAATACACAGGCCTAAAATCCAGGAAAACGCTAATACCAGATAAGGCGATTTTAGTTTTAACAAAGGTTTGATCGTCATGCGGACCAAAGCCCGGGAAGCGCCTATTTTATCCATATATCTGGCAAAGGCGCCCACACACATAATATTCAAACCCAATTTTGCTGCGCGGGAAGAAAGGGTTTGGCTCATAAACTGGAAGGTGTCAAATAAGATGGCGCCGGTACTGGCCTTGGGCGCTAAAATTTTGCCATAACCCAGCACTACGGCTACATACATCAGAATGAAGCCGCCAATTACGAGAACCGGCTGCGGTTTATATTTTTTGTAAATCAGATACGCGACCCACACGGTCACAAGGAAAGAGATCGTTAAAGCCATAAGGTGGTTTCTCCTTTAGTTTAAATTTTCAATGCTTACAGGTAGGGGAAAGCAATTTTTGTCAGATTATCTTTTCGCCGCTTCACAGACGATAGCCAATGTCCATTCGCAGGTCATGTATAAATCTTCTTCTAATAAGATTTCGTCTACGGTGTGCACGTTCGTCATACCTGTTCCCAAAACAGTACAGGGAACGCCATAGCCGTTAAAATGGCTGCTGTCGCTGCCGCCGCCGGTAGCGGTGATATCAACCGGCAGTTGTAACGCTTTTGCGGTTTTAGCGGCAAGCTCGATGACGGCGCTGTCTTTTGCCAGGCAATAGGGCTTGTAGGAAGATCTTACTTCTACATCTACCGGCACTTCGGCCTTTTCGCCGCCCTGTTTAAAGATGGTGACAATTTTGTCTGTTAAATTCTCTAATTTTTCCGGATTGCGGCTGCGGCAGTCCATCGCTACTTCTACCAGATCCGGGACGATATTGGTTGCGCTGCCGCCATGGATGATGCCGATATTACAGGTAGTTTCTTCGTCAACACGACCGGTTGGTATGTCGATCAGTATTTCTGCCGCTTTTTTTATCGCATTGATGCCTTTTTCCGGAGCAATTCCGCCGTGAGCTGTTTTACCGTGGATCTTTGCAAAAATCTTATTCTGACCGGGGGCGGCATAAATAATTTTTCCGGGACGGCCGCTGGAATCCAGGGCAAAGCCCATATCCGCATGGAGTAATGCGGTATCTAAATTTTTAATACCGGCGCAGCCTTGTTCTTCGCTTACGGAAAAAATAACCTGGATATCCCCATGGGGCAGATTTTGTTCTTTTAAGCACCGCAGGGTTTCTAAAATCGCCACGATGCCGCCTTTATCATCACCGCCTAAAATAGTAGTTCCGTCAGACCGGATTACCCCGTTTTCAAGACACGGTTTTATGCCAGCGCAGGGATTTACACAATCCATGTGAGCGGACAGCAAAATTGCGGGGGCCCCGGCTACGGTGCCTTTTAAATCGGCGACCAGGTTTCCGGCGCTGCCGCCCAACAGTTTTGCGGATTCCACGTCTTCCGTTACTGTGCAGCCTAATTCTTCCAACCGCTTTTTCAGTATGTCGGCGACGACCCTTTCCTGCAATGAAGGACAGGGAATTTGAATTAATTCATAAAATTCATTCAGTACTCTTTGTTTGTTGATTTTCAATGACTGATTCCTCCTCCGGTTAAATAAATTCGCTCCTTAAGCCAGACAGCTTTGTCAATAACGTTTTTATTGTAGCATGCAACGTGAGGTCAGGACAAATAAAATTATTTGTGTATGACAAAAATATAGTTTGCTTAAAATGTAAGCAAGAAAAATGTAAGAAAAAAAGTAAGTATAAAACAAAAAATAAACAAGATGTGTATGCCTAGCGCACATCTTGTTCGAATGTTCCGGATACATGGATTAAAAACCGGTATTTCGTTTAAAAGCCGTGCCCCAAACAGCATTTTTCAGGGTAGCTCCCTTAAAATCAGCATTTTCTAGCATCGCACCATCAAAATTTGCTTCCGTAAAATCACCGTTGATAAGCCGTGCGCTGCCTAAACGAGCGCCGTAAAAATCAGTTTTCAGGGCCTTGAGTCCTTCCCCTTTTATTTCATAAAGGTTGGCCCGGGAAAAAAGGCTGCCGGAAACGTCCGCTTCAAACAACCAGCTGTAAGAAAAATTGGCAAAAGAAAAGTCAGAGTTCTGTAAGCTGGCTTTATCGAATGTTGTTTCCTGAAAATTACATCCGTAAGCAGAAAGACGATCCAGCTTTGCACCGCGGAAATCCCCGCGAAAAAAATTTCCCCCGGTCAAGTCTGCGCCGGTTAAATCGGCACCGCCGAAAAATGTATAGGGAGCAGTCACATTTTGCAGGTTTGCTCCCGCCATTTTGGCTTCGGTAAAGACCGCACGCTTTAAGTTGGCATTTTGCAGGTTTGCACCTGTCAAGTTTGTTTTTTCCAATCGCGCGCCCAGTAAATTAGCATTCTTTAAGTCCGCGCCGGACAGGTCGAGTTCTGTCATATCAAAACCGCTTAAATCCGCGTGGCTCAGATCCGCTGCAGGGCAGCCGCGCCCGTTGCGCACTGCGGCCAGATCATTCTCGTTGTAGGCTTGCGTCGAAGTCGGCGTGAGCCAAAGCAGCGAACAGACCAGCAATAATAGACTAAGTTTCTTCATAGCTTCCTCGTTTCGTATTCTTGTTGTTGTCGTTCTTCTTACTTATCCTTGTTCTTATGTCTGAATGCATTTCAGAAAGTCTGCCGGGTCATCCGGCAATTGCGGCAAAATTTTCCAGGGTCTGACGGCGGCAAAATCCTCTTCTTTAAACTCACTGCCCGCTAAGACGACAATGCAGCGTGCGCCTATCGCAGAAGCACATTTTACGTCGTTTGGCGTATCGCCGATAAAAATAAGCTGATCGGAAGACTGCACTAAACCGTCTACCTGCAGGCGATAATACAAAATCCGGGCCACTTCGTCCCGTTCTTCCGCCAGGTCCCCGTAGGAGCTGTGCCGAAAATCAAAATGCGAAACAATACCATAATGGGTAACCTTATCCCGGGCGCCGCCGGTGGTATTTCCTGTCATCAGAAGATTAGTAATGTCAGGAACATTTTCTTTAATATATTCCAGCGTTTTCGCAACGTTCGGCATAAGATATCCCTTATGTGTCTTCAACGTCCGTTTCATTTTCATTTCGTAGGTCAGCATAAGGCCGGCCGCCCAACCGCTTGTACAACGTCCCTTAATTTCCGTTACAATTTCCTTTATGATGGCAGAATCGGTGCAGCCTGCCAGAGAATGTTTGAACTGGTAAGGCTCTTTCAGATGAAAATATTCCTGAGTAGCTTCCTGCAGCGCATCGTAACCCGCCCTGTTTGTTAAAAGCAGGGTACCGTCGATGTCCCAGGCTAAATATAACATGTCATCTTCCTCCCGGTTATTGATGATCGAATTTTAGTCTATTTTAACCTATTTTTACTATAATATGCAAATTATAAAGCAGGCTTATGAGAATAAAGCGGGGCAAAAAAATGATACGGTGAGTATCAGTTATGGTAATCATCGATATAAGATGGTTATTGATTATCTTAATCCTCAATTATCTTAATCATCAATATAAGGGATTATCGATTAAGCAGGGCGAATTCATTATTTCAGGGGCAGGTTATTTAAGGAACTTGCTATTTGGGCAATTTAGTTATTTTTAAATTAACCTTACGGCAAAAAATAAGACGTGCTATAATAATTGTGAAAGAAATGAAAAACCTACATTCCACAGCGTATTTCTGTTTTATAAAAGGGGGGATTTATATGGAATTTATTAAACTGCACGCCTTGAAAATTTATACAGCGGAAGACGTGATGTGTGGGGACGAACCGTTTTATAAAGCGGTTATGCACGAAGCCCGCCGGCTTCAATTAGGGGGCGGAACTTTGTTTCGGGGTGACGAGGGATATGGAACTGAGGTTCGGGGAGCAGAAGGAAGAGCGGTGCCGGTGTTTTTCAGTGGCTCCTATAATTTGCCAGTCTTGATTGAGATTGTGGACTCCAAGGAAAAATTGGCGGAATTATTTCCCTTTCTGGAGAAACACGGAATTGCCATTTTCTGGCAGTAATTTTGCCTCTGGTGGCTCTTTATACACAATATGTGTCTGAACATGCTAAACGTATGAAACGCAGTGAGTTGCCTCACATTCAGGCAGATGAACTGTAAGAAAAATAATTTCTTGCGGGCCGGTAGAAAGGTGTTGTATAATATAAATGTAAAGAAGAAGTCTTAATATAAAAACAGGTCGCAAAGAAAGATTCACCGAGGATGGTTATATTTAAGAGTCAAGAGCGCGTTTCGCAAAGGAGGCACAATTATGGCTGATGAAAAAATTACCGTGATCGACGATAAAGACCGGGAAGAAGAGGCTCTTTCCTTATGTAAATGGGCGGCGGCCCGTGCCGGAGCTATTGTTGTAATTCCCGGCCTGGGCACGCTTTCTACGGTGGCCAATGATATTTATATGATCATGAAGATCGGTGATGTGTACGAAGAAAAGATCACAGAAAAAGCTGCGGTAAGCCTTTTAGGTTCTATGGGAGCCGTTTTTGCCGGGGGCAAACTGGCAACCCTGATTCCCTTTGCCCCGTTGCAGATCCCTCTGGCAGTGGGGATGACCTATGGCCTGGGCCGCGTGGTGATGGAATGGCTTAAAGCGGGCAAACCGAGTGATATGAGCGCTTTTAAGAAGGTGTACGATGATGCGGTAAAGTACGCTAAAGATAATATTGATATTTTTGAAAATGACCCGGACAAGGAAAAACCGCTGGGCGATGAAAAGAAAAAGTTTGACGTTTGAAACTGTCTTGCCGGCTGGCATAGAAACTTTATTATTGCGGCAGGGGCACACCATTTGAGAACGGAAAAGTGTACTAAAACAAGTTGGGGGATTTCACATTGAATTTCGAAGTGTTTTTGTTTTTATTGTTTATGTCCTTTGTTTCATTTGCCGTAGGCCTCATCGTATGGGTTGCGATTGCCCGCATTTTTGGCCGGGGTACGCCGACGGCCAAGCTGTTGTCGTATGTTTTGATCCCGATCCTGGTTCTGGCGTATAACTTTTTGATCATTGTTTCGGGTCCTTGGCGTTATGCAGTCGGTTCCCTTCCTTTGGTTGTGATCGTCGGCTATCTTCTTTATTATCGTTTCGGCAACCACGGGAGCTATATTGAGCCGCAGGCGCCGCCCCCCTCCGATTTTAAACGGCGGGAAAGCGCCAAGTCCAGAAAAATTCATGCGGCGCGGGAAAAACGGGAAGCGCTTCGAAAAAAATAAAGTAAAGCGGCAGGAGTTTTTCCACAAAGAAAGAAATAATAACATTAGGCATTAGGAAGTATTATCAATAAATATAAAGCTTAAAAAGATGTACGTATTCAGGTAAAGTGGATGGATTTATTGATAGTAGTGCCTGGCAAAGAGACAAGTCGATTATTGTGGATTGAGTGTTCTTGTGGGAGGTGTGTCGTATGTTTAAGAAAATTGTAGTTCCCGTTGATGGTTCGGAAAGCGCATGGAGAGCTTTGGAACAGGCTGTTGCTCTGGGCAAGGCTTTTGCCGGCGAACTGGTCGTGGTTACAGTGATCCAGCCTTATAATAATGCGGCCCTGTTAGCGGTACCTCTGGATCACAATATTATCAGCCAGAGCAATGCGGATTTGGAGCAGGTCGGCAACGAAGTATTGCACCGGGCCGAAGAAAAGATAACTGAGATCGGATTTGACGGCAAGGTTTCCTATCATATGGAAGTGGGTCATCCGTCCGAACGCATTCTGGCCGTAAGCAAGTCTAAAGATGCCGATGCGATTGTTTTGGGCAGCCGGGGACTTTCCGGTATTGCCGAATTCTTCCTGGGCAGCGTCAGCTCGAAAATTTCTCAGTATGCTGATGTGCCGGTATTGATTGTAAAATAAACGGGTAAAACCTATGCTGAAACATATTCTGGTTCCTGTCGACGGCACAGACTATTCCTGGCGGGCTTTGGACTATGCGGCTGATTTGGCGGCTCTTTCCGGGGGTGAATTGTTTATCGTCACGATCGTTCGGGAAGGCGGCAACCCAATCGGTAGCGCACCTCTTCGCAGTGAGGAAGAGGTGGAGGAGGACAGCAGCGAGGAAACGGCTGTAATGCAAATCGGCAATGAGGTGTTGGATGTGGCCGGCACTATTATGATGGCCCATCCAAACATACGCTGTCGTTATCTGATGATCAACGGCGATCACATTTCCTCCCTGGTTTTAGAAGCATAGTTTGACTGGGAATGTGATACGATCGTGATCGGCAGCCGGGGACTGAGCCGTTTTAAAAGCTTTTGGCAAGACAGTGTGAGCAGTAATGTGGTAAGATTGGCACAGGTACCGGTTATCGTTGTAAAATAAGTAAAAAATAAAGACCAGGAACTTTTTTTGCAGTTGTTTCTGCAACAATTGTTCTCTGGTCTTTTTATCTTGGTCTGATCAGTTATGTTCTGTGTACGAACCTGTTTAATCTTATTATTGTGGGTTGTTCTGTATTCGCGCCTCCGGCAGAAAAGGGCTAAAACATATGTTTCTTCCAAAGCCAGAAACCGGCCAGAAGACTGACGGTCATTGCCATAAATAAAACAATAAAGAACCCGGAAGAAATTCCCGCGAAAGGCACCGGCACATTCATCCCCCAAAGGCCGGAAATTAGTGTAGGGATTGCCAGCACAATAGTAATGGAGGCCAGAAAACGCATGACCAGGTTCAGATTATTGCTGATAATAGTGGCAAATACCTCCATCATACTGTTTAAAATGTGGCCGTACATTTCCACCATTTCAATAGCCTGTTTATATTCAACAATAACATCTTCCAGTAAATCCTCGTCTTCCTCGTATAACCGGACCAGTTTTTGGCTTTGCGCTGTCGTCCGCAGCCGCAGCAATTTTTCTGTTACCATATAATTGCTGCGCAAGGAGGTGGTAAAATAAGTCAGGGATTTCTGGAGATCCAACATGCTGAATAGCTTGGAGTTTTCCATGGCCTGACGGAGATGTTGTTCCAAATCATCGGTCCGCCGGATGATATTGCGAATATATTTCAAATATAATGTGGCGGATTTATATAAAATCTGGAACAGGAAACGCGTTTTTTTGTAGGTACAAAAATTGCGGAAAGTATGGGCGTTGAAATCTGCGGTAACGGCGTTGCTTTCCAGGCAGACCGTTACGATTACTTCGGGCGTAATGATAATGCCCAGAGGCATCGTATCATAATCCTTATTGCTGCGCAGAAAAGGAATGTCGATGACGACCAGGAGTTGATCCTCATCCAATTCAGTACGGGATTTTTCTTCTTTATCCAAAGGCGCGGTCAGATATTCTTTATAAATATGTGTCGCTTGGGCAATTTCGTCCAGTTCTTCTTCAGTTGGCGCAATTACGTCGATCCAACATCCTTTTTCTAACTGCCCGATATCGTACTCATCAAGCCCGGTACCGGTACTCATCATGACTTTGTACATGGGGATCGCCTCCTTTCCTTTTTGTAGTAATGCTGCAACAGGGATTTTATAAAATAGTTATTTAATGAAGAGGCGTTGCCGCAGACACCGTAAAACACGGTAAACAGAAGCAACACACCTCCTTATAACGAATTCATTATATACGATAAAAGAAAAAATTACCACCCCTGACAAAGTCCATGTTATAATTATTTTGTTTTGATAAACAGGGAGGCAATATGAATATTTTAGATATTATCGGACCCGTAATGATCGGGCCCAGCAGTTCCCATACAGCGGGAGCCTGCCGTCTTGCTTTGCTGGCGGCGGGGATTTTGGGCTCTTTGCCGCAGCAGGCGGAAATCGTGCTTCATGGCTCTTTTGCCCGCACGTACAAGGGGCACGGCACGGACCGGGCTTTAGCGGCAGGACTGATGGGCTGGGGACCGGATGACCCCCGTATTCCGAACGCGCTGGAAACCATGCACGAGCAAGGCCTGCAGTTTCACTTCCGCGCCGGAGATCTGGGCAGTTCGGTACATCCGAATACGGTAGCTTTTCGTATGCAGGACGCACAAGAGCATGTTTGCGAAGTCGTTGGTTCCTCTATTGGCGGCGGGCAGGTCAGGATCACATCGGTAGATGGTTTTCCGGTGGAATTGACCGGCGTACTGCCCGCGTTGTTGATACCCCATCGGGATGAACCGGGAGTCATCGCCATGGTCAGTTCCATTTTGGCTGTGAAAGGGATTAACATTGCGTCCATGCGGGTTTTTCGGGAAGGCAAAGGGGGAATCGCCTCCATGGTGATTGAGTGCGATCAGCCGGTGGCGGAAAACGTGCTGCGCCAGTTAGAAAAATTGGATCCGGTACAAGCGGTTCGCTTTGTAGACCGTGTGGCTTGAAAAGAGGTAGCTTATGAAATTAGATAAACTTTCCTGGTCTGATTTAGTCCGGGAAGCGCAGGAAAAACAGTTGCCTCTGGCAGAATTTTTGCTGGAACGCAGTGCGGCGCAGGCAGAATTGGAGCCTGCGCAACTGCTGGAAGAAATGGCTGCTCGCTTGAAGGTGATGGAGGACGCCGTTGCTTTTGGTTTAACGGGGGTTCGTTCGAACAGCGGCCTGACCGGCGGTTCGGCGAAAAAAATGGCAGCGTATGAAAATGCGCAAAAGGAACAAAAGTCTCCCGGATTATTGGGGCCGGTAGCCGGTTCCGCGGTAATCTATGCCTTAGCTGCGGCGGAAGCTAATGGGGCTATGGGTCGTATCGTAGCGGCGCCTACCGCCGGGGCCAGCGGCATATTACCCGGTATTCTTTTGGCTTTGCGGGAGCATTGTCAGGTGGAGGATGCTGTTTTGCTGGAAGGTTTGCTCGTTGCCGGTACGATCGGCGAAGTAATCGCGAATCGGGCCATGCTGTCCGGCGCAACGGGAGGCTGTCAGGCTGAATGCGGCAGCGGCGCTGCGATGGCAGCCGGTGCTGCCGTGCATATCCTGGGGGGCAGCGGCGCACAGATTGACACTGCGATCGCCATTGTCTTTAAAAACATGCTGGGTCTGGTTTGTGACCCGGTGGCCGGTTTGGTGGAAGTGCCCTGTATCAAACGTAATGCCGGTAGTGTCGTACAATGCCTGCTGGCGGCGGAGATGGCATTGGCCGGTATTGAAAGCTTTATTCCGGCTGATGAAGCAATCGATGCCATGGGACAGGTAGGGCGCTCTCTGCCCCATGGCTTAAGGGAGACCGCTGAAGGCGGTATGGCATTGACACCAACCGCTCTTGCCTGGGCGAAAACGTACTTTGAAGGTATGAAAAAGTGATTCATGGTTGACAGGCACTATTGCCTGTGTTATAATAACTTTCGTCATTAAGCAGCGCTTGATACGGTGGGTGTGGTGAAGCGGTTAACACGGCGGATTGTGGCTCCGTTATTCGCAGGTTCGATTCCTGTTACCCACCCCAAATTTTTATCGACAACTTGGGGTGTAGCCAAGTCGGTAAGGCACAGGACTTTGACTCCTGTATGCGTAGGTTCGAGCCCTGCCACCCCAGCCAATTTTATAGGGTCCATTAGCTCAGTAGGTAGAGCACCTGACTTTTAATCAGGGTGTCCCGCGTTCGAGTCGCGGATGGATCACCAGGACTTTAAACTTCCGTTATTTAACGGAAGTTTTTTTGTCTTCCTAACATTGACAGGGGGACGGTATTCTTTTACAATAATTATCAGTAACAAAGAAGCGGGTGTGGCGGAATTGGCAGACGCACCAGACTTAGGATCTGGCGGTTTATCCGTGCAGGTTCAAATCCTGTCACCCGCACCAGTCAATTTAGCCGGAACCGCAAGGGAACCGGTTTTTTTTGTAAATGTTGCCGTAAAGGAAGGTGAAAATTTTGAAGGTCGGTGGAATACCTGTTGCCATAAAAGTGAATCCGTTGCTTTCTTTGTTGGCCGCTCTTTTTATCAGCCTGGTTGCCGGTTGGTTATTATCTTTGGGAGAACCGGGGAAATTCCTTGCCGAAGAAGTGCTTTTTCCCCTCGGCCTGTTTTATTTAAAGCTTCTGTTTCTGTTTTCCATTCCCCTGCTGAGTGGGGCCCTTATCTGCAGAGGGGAAGATCTCAGTAAAGAATGGAGATGTTGCAGGTTTTCCGGCCGATTGCATATGTTTTGGGGGGCGTCAGTGTTGGGAGCTGTTTTACTGGGGCTTTTGAGCGGGGGCTATTTTTCTTTTGCAGAGCCGATGTTTACGTTGAAGACGCAGTATTTGGCGGACTTTGTCCTGCTGCGTAAATTTTTACCTGCCATTGTCATTTTAAGTTTCTTATTTGGTGTGTCACCGGCCGGCATGAGGGAAGAAGAAAAAACATTCTCTCCGGTTACGGCATCTTTGTTTCAAGCTTTGAAACGGACCGGCAGATCATTATTAAAATTGATGCCGGTGGGGGTAATTCTCCTCCTTGCGCCGTGGATTTCTTTTACAGGTTATGCCGTTATCGGGCTTGGTCTGAAATTGCTGCTGATACTGGTTACCGTCTGCGTGGTCTATAGTTTTCTGTTTTATGGCTATAGCCTGCGGCGTTGCGGTAAAAACTGCCCCGCCCATTTCTGGTCATTTTTTAAGTCGGTGGCCTTAGCAGGAGTTTCGGGATTCAGCCTGGCAAACTGCACTAATTCCGCGATTTCTAATTTACAGAGACTGGGGATCGACATGGTGGGGAAGCGGGATTTATTCACAAGCGGAATGCATTGGGGCGCTGCCGGTACGGCATTGTATTGTGGCTTGACCGGTTTGGCCGTGCTGCAGTACAGTGGAGTGGGGTTGTCATGGGAACACATTGCCGCGGTATCCTTCTTCAGTGTACTGTTCTCTGTGGGGGCTGCCGATTTTACCGGCGGCGGGCTCTATCGGCTGCTGTTTTTAGTATTGCTTCTGGATGTGCCGCTTTCCGGTTTATTTCCTGTGTTGGCGGTGGAATGCTTTTTGGATGGGGTCCGCAGGGGTGTAAACGTGTTGGGCGCCGGAACCGGCATCTATCTGGCGGATAAGCTGCGTTGGGATAAGAAAAAATAATAAAAATAAAATCAGCATCTGATGAAAAGTCAGATGCTGAAACATTTTCGGGGTATGGGCGTGCTTTTCGTACGCGATAGGGGTATGCTGCTTGTTGTTCTTATTTATCCGAAAAAGATTCTTTGACTAATTCCCTGCCCTTCAATTTGTAATAAAAATCTTTCCGGGAATCCCAGAAATGAACGTTTAAGGTTCCGCCTGCTGCTAATAGATCGGCCAAAGCATCGCTGTGGATCAAATTACAGTGAATGCACAGGTCGATGAGGCCATCTAAATTTGTTACGGCGGCGTCCGTTGCGGAAGCGATTCGATCAAGATTGCTTTCTTCCCCGCTCCGGGCCGTATAGTCCAACAAGACGATTTGGCCGGCGGCGTATTTTTCTATATCCCGGAGCAGCCGCTCCAAAGCGCCGCTTTCCCGCTCGTAAAAGCGGGAGGTTTTTCGCAGCGCCAGTTTCAGGTCTTCGCCGGGGATCGATTCCAGCCGCAGCGATCGTCCGCCGGTAAGATTGGGAAAAATCAAAACTGTGGCCCTGTCATTTTTTGTGATTTGCGCTTCACTATGCAGCAGGTTGCCAATTTTGCGGGACAAAATTTCTAATACAGTATCCATAACAGCACCTTCTTAAAAAATGATTGTGCAATCCGGTGACAAGAACACAGCGTGTGTCACTATTTTTCTCTACCATAGTATAAGTATAGCACAGGTTCTGCTTTTTATAGAGAGCAACATTGTCTTTTAGAGGGCAGTCTTGCTTTCAGATCCTTATTCTTTTACATTTTTATCCTGCTATGGTATCATAGTTTTGTTCTTATATCATTTTCACATAAGACCAGTTCTTGCGGATCGGTCATAAATTTCTTTCCAGGTAATTTCTATATAATTATAGAAGATAGAGCCTGATTGGCACTATAATTTACCATACTGTAATTTAGAGGGAGCGGGAAGAGCGTATGCTTACTTATAATTTAAACGAACGGGGGAATACCCCTCTCTATGATTATTTATACCAGTGTATCCGTCAGGATATTATTGCCGGTAATTTGAGCAGGGGGCAGAAATTACCCAGTAAGAGAGCGTTAGCCCATCATTTGAATGTGGGTTTGATCACCGTGGCCAACGCCTATGCACAGCTTACCACGGAAGGGTATGTGAAAGCGGTTGAGAAAAAAGGTTATTTTGTGGAAGACGTTTCCCATTATGTGCAGCGGAAACCGGACATTTTTAAAAAGAGCGGGGCGGCGGCTGTAAGCACAGAAGCCGTAGGTGAACTGATGCAGACGGGATCGGCCTGTCAGGTACGGGATTTTCCGGAAAAAGAGTATTTTGCTGATTTTCGGGCTAATCGAATCAGTCTGCAAAATTTTCCCATGGCCACATGGACTCGTTTAGTCAGAGAGTCTTTAACGATGCAAAATGAAAGTCTGTTTAAAACGGTGCCTTTTAACGGCCTTTTAGAGTTGCGGTCGGCGATTGCGGAATATTTATATACCAATCGGGGGATGACCGTGTATCCGTCGCAGATTATAATAGGCGCAGGAACGGAATATTTGTATAGCCGTCTGTTGCAGTTATTTGGCCGGAGCAGTACCTTTGCCATGGAAGACCCCGGTTACAAAAAATTTGCGTCGATCGCCGGTATTTTCGGTAATTCCTGGAAATATATTCCTATCGATGAGAATGGCCTCTTGGTCAATGAATTGGAAAAGAGCGGCGCGCAGATCGTGCATCTTTCGCCGGCCAATCATTTCCCTACCGGTATCGTCATGCCAATCACCCGTCGTCTGGAACTGTTTGAATGGGCCAATCGCAAACCGGGTCGTTACATTATAGAAGATGACTACGACAGCGAGTTCCGTTATAATGGCAAATTTATTCTGCCTTTGTATGCGGAAGACACGCAAAACAAGGTCATCTACATGAACACATTTTCCAAGACGTTGGTACCCTCACTGCGCATCAGCTACATGGTGCTGCCGGAAAAATTAATGGAGGAGTATAAAAAGGCGCAGAGCTTTTACTCCTGTACGGTTTCCAGCTTTGAGCAGCATACACTGGCGCGCTTTATTTCTCAGGGCTATTTTGAACGTCACCTGAATCGGATGAAAAAGTATTACCGGGAACAACGCGCCTTGATTTTGCAGACAATCAAAGATTCGTCTCTGGCAAAAATGTCCCGGGTTATCGAACGTAACGCCGGTACGCATTTCCTTTTGGAATTGCAGACGGAGCTGACCGAAAAACAGATACGGGAAGCGGCTCGACAGGAAAATCTGTGCCTGTCCTTTTATTCAGACTATGGCCATGCCTCTGCTGTTGGGGAAAACTGTACGTTGGTGATAAATTATGCCGGTATTTCCCGGGAAAATGTCGGGGAAGTAATTGACAGACTGACAAAAATTTTTCCGGAGTGCAGGTAAAAGTTGCGGAAGACTCCTATATACGATATAATAAAATCAAGTCAGTTTAACATTTTTTAGGTTGTTGAGGCAAGACAAGTGGTAACGCTAAAAGATAAAAAATTTTGTTTTGCCATTAATGGAAAATGAAGGAAGGGGAACTCATGACTAAAATGATGAAAACCATGGACGGCAACGAGGCCGCCGCTTACGCATCCTATGCTTTTGTCGATGTTGCCTGTATTTATCCGATCACGCCGTCTTCACCGATGGCGGAACATGTGGACGAGTGGGCTTCCCAGGGTAAAAAGAATTTATTCGGTCAGACTGTAAAGTTGATGGAAATGCAGTCGGAAGCCGGCGCTGCCGGCGCTGTACACGGTTCTTTGCAGTCCGGTGCTTTGACCTCTACGTACACAGCGTCTCAGGGCTTATTACTGATGCTGCCCAATATGTATAAGATGGCCGGTGAGTTGCTGCCGGCAGTTTTCAATGTATCCGCCCGTGCAATTGCCACCAGCTCCCTGAGCATTTTCGGCGACCAGCAGGATGTCATGGCCTGCCGGCAAACCGGTTTTGCTATGCTGGCCTCGGGCAGCGTACAGGAAGTTATGGACCTGACCGGTGTGGCTCATATGTCGGCCATCAAAGGGCGTGTTCCGTTTGTTAACTTCTTTGACGGGTTCCGTACCTCCCACGAAATTCAGAAAATCGAAGTTTTTGACTACGAAAATTATAAAAAATTATTGGACTGGGATGCGGTAAAAGCGTTCCGTGAAAGAGCTCTGAACCCGGACAGCCCTGTGACTCGCGGTACGGCTCAGAACCCGGATATCTATTTCCAGACCCGTGAAGCGGTAAATAAATATTATGACGTGATTCCGGAAATTGTCGAAGACTATATGGCGGAAGTGACCAAAATTACCGGCCGTGAATATCATTTGTTTAATTACTACGGCCCGAAAGATGCGGATGAACTGATCGTTGTGATGGGTTCAGCGCAGGAAGTTGCGATTAAAACCGCAGAGCTGGTCAACGCAGAAGAAGGGACTAAGGTCGGCGTATTGGCCGTACACCTGTACCGTCCTTTCTCAATCAAACATTTCCTTTCCGTGATTCCTGAAACGGTAAAGAAAGTCGCTGTATTGGATCGGACCAAGGAACCGGGCAGCCTGGGCGAACCGCTGTATCTTGATGTTTGCAATGCGTTCTACCAGAACGGCTTGAGCCCTGTTATTGTAGGCGGCCGATATGGCCTGGGTTCCAAAGAACTGACGCCGTCGGACATGTATGCGGTCATTCAGAATCTGCATCAGGAAAAACCGAAACATGGCTTTACGGTAGGTATTGTGGATGATGTGCATCATGATTCTCTGCCCAAAACCAAAATTATTAACGCCACGCCGCAGGGGACCAAGGGCTGCAAATTCTGGGGGCTGGGCTCCGACGGCACGGTAGGCGCCAATAAGAGCGCGATCAAGATCATCGGCGACCATACCGACATGTATGCTCAGGGATATTTTGCCTATGACTCCAAAAAGTCGGGCGGCATTACGGTATCCCATCTGCGCTTCGGCAAAGAACCTATCATGGAACCGTATCTGATCACCGATGCGGATTATGTGGCAGTTCACAATCAGTCTTATGTTTACAAATATGATATTATGTCCGGTTTGCGGGAAGGCGGCAATTTCCTCCTGAACTGCAACTGGTCTCCCGCAGAGTTGGAAGATAAACTGCCGGTAGCCATTAAACGCTATATTGCCCGGAAACATGTTAACTTCTATATTATTGACGCGGTGAAGATTGCGCAGGCCATTGGCTTAGGCGGTCGTATCAATATGATCATGCAGTCTGCTTTCTTCAAACTGGCGGATATCATTCCGCTGGAAGATGCGGTGCGCTATTTGAAAGATGCGGTGGAAGAATCTTACGGCAAAAAAGGGCAAAACGTGGTCGATATGAACAATGCCGCCATTGACCGGGGCATCGAAGCGATCGTAAAAATCAATGTGCCTGCTGCCTGGGCCAATGCCGTTGATAAAACGGCGGAAACCAGGAGCGGCAATGTCTTTGTCGATCAGGTCATGGTGCCGATGAATCGTCAGGAAGGCGATAAACTTCCGGTAAGCGCATTAATGCCTCATGCGGACGGAACCTTCCCGGCAGGTACTTCCGCGTACGAAAAACGGGGTATTGCCATTAATGTGCCTGAATGGGATATGACCAAGTGCATTCAGTGTAACCAGTGCGCTTTCGTATGTCCCCATGCTTCCATTCGTCCTGTCTTACTGAACGAAAAAGAAGCGGCCGAGATCAATTATCCCTCCAAACCTGCGATCGGTATGAAAGATGGCAGCAAGTTTGCCATTATTATTTCTCCCTATGATTGTCAGGGCTGCGGCAACTGCGCCGACGTCTGCCCCGCAAAAGGCAAAGCGCTGTTCATGAAACCCATTGCCACGCAGTTGGATAAAGCGCCTGCCTGGGATTACGCCATCAATAAGGTAACTGAGAAAGTAAATCCCATGAAGAAATCCACGGTCAAAGGCTCGCAGTTTGAACAGCCGTTGTTTGAATTCTCCGGCGCCTGTGCCGGCTGCGGTGAAACACCCTATGTAAAACTGGTGACCCAGTTGTTCGGTGATCGTATGATGATCGCCAATGCCACCGGTTGTTCCTCAATCTACGGCGCCTCTGCTCCCGCCATGCCCTATACGGTAAATAAAAAGGGCCATGGCCCCTCCTGGGCAAACTCTTTGTTTGAAGACAACGCGGAATACGGTTTAGGTATGTTCCTCGGCGTTGAACAATCCCGGGATCGGGTGGAAGAGATGATCGACGAGCTTCTGGCTGCCGGCAAAGGTTCTGATGAATTGAAAGCCGCCATGCAGAGTTGGAAAGAAAATAAAAATGTGGCTGAAGGCACCAGGGAAAGAGCGGAAGCTCTGGTGAATGGATTAACGAAGGAAGCTGCCGGCGATGCTGATCTGCAGGAACTGTTGGATATGAAACAGTATTTTGTAAAACGCAGCCACTGGATTTTCGGCGGCGATGGCTGGGCTTATGATATCGGTTATGGCGGGCTGGACCATGTTTTGGCCAGCGGTAAAAATGTCAACGTACTGGTTCTGGATACTGAAGTGTACTCCAATACCGGCGGCCAATCCTCCAAAGCAACGCCTACCGCGGCAATCGCGCAGTTTGCGGCCAGCGGTAAGCGGACCAAGAAAAAAGATCTGGGGATGATGGCTATGAGCTACGGTTATGTGTATGTAGCACAGGTTGCCATGGGTTATGATAAAAATCAGCTGGTCAAAGCGTTGACGGAAGCCGAAGCCTACGATGGTCCTTCACTGGTCATTGCCTATTGCCCCTGCATTAATCATGGTCTGAAGTGCGGCATGGGATTAAGCCAGATGGAAGAAAAACGGGCGGTAGAATGCGGCTATTGGGCCACCTATCGTTATAACCCGGATCTGAAAGAGGAAGGCAAAAATCCGTTTAGCCTGGATTCCAAAGAACCAACGGGTGATTTCCGTGACTTCCTGTTAGGCGAAGTACGTTTTGCGTCGCTCCAGAAAGTGCGTCCGCAGCTGGCGGAAGAATTATATAAGAAGACCCAGGAAGATGCGATGGAACGTCTTAACAACTATAAAAAATTAGCAGGACAGGCGTGACTTGTTTCCGGTGATAAAATTTAGCGGGGCAGGCATGACCCGAATTCGATCTGCTATCAGCCGGCCTTAATGCCGGCTGATTTTTTACCAATCATGATAATTTATCTTTTTGCATTTTTAGCCGGCCTGGCCCTTTTCCTTTATGGCATGGAAATGATGGGCGACGGATTGCAGGAGGCGGCAGGCGCCCGTCTTCAGAAAATTTTAAGTTCCTTAACCGGCGTGCCTCTGATGGGAGTCCTTTTGGGTACGTTGGTTACGGCTACCCTTCAATCTTCCAGTGCCACTACGGTAATGTCGGTGGGGTTGGTCAATGCCGGACTGATGACCCTGAAACAGGCATTCAGTGTGGTAATGGGAGCGAATATAGGAACTACGGTCACAGCACAGTTGATTGCCTTTAAACTGACGGATTATTTTACGATAATAATCTTTGCCGGTGTAATGCTGCATATTTTTGCCCGCCGCAAGCAAGGCAAATTTGTGGGGCAGGTCCTGATGGGCTTCGGCTTATTAATGTTAGGCATGAAAATGATGGGGGATGCGGTGCTGCCTTTACGAGGCAACCCCATATTTGTGGAATTTATTGCCCGTTTTGCGGATCATCCGCTGCTTGCTGTTGGCGTGGGTGTGTTAATGACGCTTTTGATTCAATCCAGTGCTGCGACAATCGGTATTCTGATGGCGATGGCAGGGCAGGGCCTGATTCCGCTGGAAGGCGCCATTCCTGTGTTGCTGGGAGATAATATTGGTACCTGCATCACGGCAATTTTAGCGGCGGCCCGAACAAACACAGCGGCCCGTCAGGTGGCTTTGTCTCATGTTTTATTTAACTTCTTCGGCTGCATTATCTTCATTATATTAATGCCGCTTTTTGTCGGCATTGTTTTAGCAATCTCGCCTGTGGGCGATATAGGACGCCAAATTGCGAATGCTCATAGTGCATTTAATGTCTTGAATACGTTGCTTTTTCTGCCCCTGATCACACCGTTTACGCACTTAGTAGAAAAATTATTGCCCAACAAAGAAGAAAGCGTCTCATTAAAACCTTTGTATTTGGACGATAACATGTTGGATACCCCGTCAATTGCGTTGGTGCTGGCAGAAAAAGAAGTCGCCCGGATGGGGCAGCAGGCACTGGAAAACCTCACTGTAGCCATGGAATCTTTAGTTCAATTTGATGACCGGAAAGTGAAATATGTAGATGAGCATGAAGCGGTGGTCGATGAGCTGAACGAAGATATCACGCTCTATCTCACCCATATTTCTGAACGAGGCCTCAGTACGGTCCTGTCTGCCAAACATACGGCTCTGATGCACGCCTGCATTGATTTGGAGCGTATCGGCGACCACGCGCAGACGCTGGCTAAGCGCAGCCGTAAAATTTATGAGGAAAATATTACTTTTTCACCCGAGGCCAAAGAGGAAGTGATCCGCTTAAGCGAATTAACAAAAGCCGCGTTATCCGTCAGCATAGACAGTTTTTCGCACAATGATCCGGAACTGGCGCAAAAAGGCTGGTCGGCCTGTCGAAAGGTAAAAGCGACCCAGAAAGAAATGCGTAAAAATCATATTATGCGCTTAAATGAAGGCTTTTGCCGACCGGATTCAGGGCTGGTTTTTCTGGAATTGTTAATCAATATGAAACGCGTCAGCGATCACGCAAAAAATATCAGTCAGATGGTTTTGGGCATATTTTAAAAAATTCTGTTGTTTGATTGTAAATTTGTCTGTAAACGCGGCTTGGATTGTTTTTGCGATTCATCAAGTCTTTGTGAAAGAGTAAGTTTCACTCGGCCCCAGAGAACGGGAAGTTACTTTTACATTTTACGTAAGGAAATGTCGGCGAAACTACTTGACAAATTTAAATCAGTTCGTTATAATCAACCATGTTGTAAACAGTTGCGGAAATAGCTCAGTGGTAGAGCACAACCTTGCCAAGGTTGGGGTCGCGAGTTCGAGCCTCGTTTTCCGCTCCATGTAAATTCATCCCGGTTCCAACGAACCGGGATTTTCTTTTTCTCTTTGCTTGTCAAAAATTTGCCTGTGTGGTATTATATTGTAGCGTTATAAAAAGTGGGGGCACAGGTCTGCCCGTTACTGGTTTAGTTACTACAATTTTTAAGATATATTAAGGGAGGATTCTTTAGATGAATGTGAATGTTGCCAGAGAAGGAAACGAAGCGGTATTAAAAATTACGGTACCTGCCGTTGATGTAAGCAAAAGCTTTAAACAGGCCGTAACCAGAATCGCCAGCCAGGTTAAGATCCCCGGTTTTCGCCCCGGCAAAGCCCCTCGCAATATCCTTGAAATGCATTATGGTAAAGAAGCTATTAAAGAAGAAGCTTTTAATCTTTGCATTAACAATGCGTACCAGAAAGCATTGGAAAGTGAAAATCTGATTCCTGTTTCCGATCCGTCCGTGCAGGATGAGAAGTCTTGTTTTGACGGATTTACCGAAGGCAAAGACGCAGAGGTAGAAGTAAAGGTTACGTTGCGCCCCGTGCCTGAATTAGGTGAATACAAAGGCCTTCATGTAGATAAGAAAGAAGTAACGATCGCGGACGAAGATGTGGATAAAGCCCTGGCGGAACTGCGCAATCGCGGCGCTAAGATGGTGGATGCCGCAGACGATACGGTGATCGAAAAAGGCGACTTTGCCATTATCGATTTTGCCGGTACGGTGGACGGGGAAGCCTTCAGCGGCGGCGAAGGCAAAGGCTATCCGCTGGAAGTAGGTTCCGGTTCTTTCATTCCCGGCTTTGAAGACCAGCTGATCGGCTTAAAGAAAGATGACGATACAGATGTAGACGTGACGTTTCCGGAAAGCTATTTCGTGAAAGAGTTGGCCGGTAAGCAGGCAATCTTTAAAGTGCACATTCAGGCTGTAAAGCATAAAGAATTACCGGAACTGACCGATGAATACATAGCAAAATATACCCGTTATAAAACGGTTGCGGAAGCCAAAGAAGATTATAAAAAACGGATGCAGGAAGCGGCAGAGCACGACGCCAAAACCGAGTACGAAGCTGCATTGATCGATGCGGCGGTAGCCAATGCCAAAGTAGAAATCCCCGCAGTGATGGTGGAAGACCGTATTACCCAGATGGTAGAAGAAATCAAACTGAATCTGGAAAGCCGTAAAATGACGTTGGAACAGTACTTGCAGTATACCGGCATGGACATTCCGAAATTACGGGAAGCCCAGCGTGAAGCGGCCCAAAAGAACGTGCGTACCGATTTGGTTCTGGACGAAATTGCCAAGGCCGAAGAAATTAAAGTGGGTATGGACGATGTAGATGCGGAATTGCAGAATATCGCGGATCAGAATGGCGCCCGCCTGGAAGATGTGAAAACCATCATCCGCAAAAACAATAATATGGGCCTGCTCCTGGCCAACATCCTGCGCCATAAAGCTGCACATGTTGTTTTGGACAACGCCAAATAAGAAAACGAGTAACGGATTTACAAGGAGCTGCCTGTACTTTTTGTACGGGCAGTCTTTTTACCCTTTGCGATGTAAGAGGGAAGGAGTGAAGTTTATGAATTATGTACCTATTGTCGTAGAACAAAATGCTCATGGAGAACGGTCCTATGATATTTATTCCCGTTTGCTGAAAGACCGGATCATTTTTTTGACGGGACCTGTGGATGATAATGTGGCCAATGTGGTCATTGCGCAGCTCTTATTCCTGGAATCGGAAAATCCGGATAAAGATATCCATTTGTATATCAACAGCCCCGGGGGCAGTGTGACTGCCGGCATGGCTATTTATGATACGATGCAGTATATTAAGCCGGACGTTTCCACCATTTGTGTAGGCCTGGCAGCCAGCATGGCTTCCATTCTTCTGATGGCAGGGAAAAAAGGCAAACGCTATGCGCTGCCTCATTCTGAGGTGATGATCCATCAGCCGCTGGGTGGCTATGAAGGACAGGCTTCGGATATTGAGATCCACGCTAAAAATATCCTGCGGGTGCGGGAAGAAATGTACGATGTGATTGCCAGGCATACCGGTCAACCGAAAGAAAAAGTGGCGGCTGATACAGACCGCGATAATTTCCTGACGGCAATGGATGCGAAGAACTATGGCATTATCGACCAGGTCGTGGAACGGATGCCTGAAATTTGAAGAACGTCGTTTAGTTTTCAGAAATGAGGGGATTCTGGTTTTACAAGTAAGACGGGATCGGGAGATGAGAAGGAGAGTCAGATGAATTTTTCCGATGATAACAAAAACAGCAATGTTGTCTGTTCCTTTTGCGGTAAGCGGGGGGATCAGGTAAAGCGTATGCTGGCCGGACGTAACGGCTATATTTGTGACGAATGCATTGAATTATGTACGGAAGTGTTGCGCGAAGAATTTGACAAGGGCAGCGGTAAGGACAAAGAAGTGCTGGAAACGCTGCCTACGCCGAAAGAAATAAAAGCGGTTTTGGATGAATATGTGATCGGTCAGGAAGAGCCGAAGAAAACGCTGTCTGTCGCTGTCTATAATCACTATAAGCGAATCAATTATGAGAGCGCTCATGCAGATGATCAGGCGGTGGAATTGCAAAAATCCAATATTTTAATGCTGGGGCCTACCGGCAGCGGAAAAACACTGTTGGCTCAGACGCTGGCACGTATTCTGCAGGTTCCCTTTGCCATTGCTGATGCGACTACGCTGACAGAAGCCGGATATGTAGGCGAAGATGTGGAAAATATCTTACTGCGCCTGATTCAAAATGCCGACTATGATATTGAAAAAGCGCAGCGCGGCATCATCTATATTGATGAGATTGATAAAATTGCCCGCAAATCGGAAAATGTTTCGATTACCCGAGACGTTTCCGGCGAAGGGGTACAGCAGGCTTTGCTGAAGATACTGGAAGGCACTGTGGCCAATGTGCCCCCTCAGGGGGGCAGGAAACATCCCCATCAGGAATTGCTGCAGATCGACACCACCAATATTTTATTTATTTGCGGCGGCGCTTTCGCCGGGTTGGACAGTATTATCAAACAGCGTACGGACGATAAAGCTATGGGCTTTGGTGCCGACATTAAGAAAAAGCTGGAATTAAAGGCTGAAGACAGTCTTCTGAAGAAGGTCATGCCGGAAGATTTGATGAAGTTCGGCCTGATTCCGGAATTCGCCGGCCGTCTGCCTGTTACGGTAACTTTGGATTCTTTGGATAAGGCGGCTCTGATCCGTATCTTAAAGGAACCGAAGAACGCCCTGACAAAACAATATCAGCATTTTCTCAGCATGGATCATGTGGAGCTGGAATTTGAAGATGGCGCTTTGGAAGCCATTGCCGAAGAAGCAATGCGGCGCGAGACCGGCGCCCGTGGTTTGCGGGCGATCATTGAAGGGATTATGCGGGATGTGATGTATGAAATTCCTTCCCGTACCGATGTAGTGAAATGTATCGTTACTGAGGATACCGTACGCAAGCACCTGGAACCTAAATTAATCGTCGCCTGAGAAAAGCGGTTCTGCCGGGGGATATAGGCATCAAAAAGTAGGGGTCTTCGCCAAAGCGCTTGAGAAAAGTGCTTCTGACAGTGTGGATTCCAAAGACAATTGAGACTCAATTCAAAATGTATGAGGAAAACCGGTTCCGCAGGAACGAAATCACCCTGCATTAGCCGAAAGACGAAAAACGGGGGGAAAGGTTCACAGCCTTTTCCCTTTTTTCTATGTGGGGAATATGGTAAAATGAAAAGGACAAAAAGACAGTAATATAGAAAGTAAACAAAACAGGAAGTAATTAGAATCACAACTGAAAGCAGACAGTATAAAAGTAAACAGTATAGTAAATAGATAATGGAGGAGAAACTTGGATACATTTGTGCGTGTATTGCCCTTGCTTCCTTTGCGTGGCATGCTGGTATTCCCCGGGATGGTCATGAACCTGGATATTGCCAGGGCGCGGTCGCTTAATGCAGTGAGCGCGGCGATGCGGCGGGGGAAACATATTCTTTTAGTGGCCCAAAAAAACACGGAAAGAGAAGAACCGGAACTGGAAAATCTGTACCGGGTAGGCGTTGTGGCTGAAATTAAGCAGATGGTTAAACTGCCCGGCGGTAATCTGCGTATTTTGGTAGAAGGAATCCTGCGCGCTTCCCTCGATCAGATCGAAGAAGACGGGGAAGGGGGCTGGCAGGCTGCGTTTACAGAATTGAGGAACGCAGATGATCCGGCGGACCTTTTGTCCGTAGAAGCGCTGCGCCGTATGGTCGTGGCCGAGTTTGAAAAATGGGTGCTGGCCGGCAAGAAGATCAGCCCGGAAGTATTGCTTTCGTTAAAAGACAACGCCGACAGCGGTATGGTGGCGGATATGATCTGCGGCTACCTGGATCTGGGGCTGGCGGCCCGGGAAGAGTTTTTGGAAACAATTTCCGTGAAACAAAGACTGGAACGGCTGTATAAAACCCTTCACAAAGAGATGACCATTGCCGAACTGGAAAAAACGATCGCCCGGGAAGTGCATCAGAATATTGAAAAAAACCAGAAAGAATATTATCTGCGTGAACAATTGAAGGTCATTAACAAAGAATTAGGGGACGAAGAAGATCTTCACGCAGAAGCCGAGGAATATCGCGCTAAAATCAAAGCGCTGCCTTTGTCCGAGGAAGCGGCGACCGGTCTGAATAAGGAGGTCGATCGTCTCTTTAAGATGCCGCCTATGATGGCGGAAAGCGCTGTGATCCGCAACTACCTGGATACGGTGCTGGATCTGCCCTGGGGTAAATACGATGACAATGGGTTTGCCATTGATCGGGCGATTCGCATTCTGGATCAACACCACTATGGCCTGGTCAAAGTAAAAGAACGTATTCTGGAGCATCTGGCTGTACAGAAGCTGACAAAGGGAAAAAAGGCTCCTATTTTATGTCTGGTAGGGCCTCCCGGCGTAGGTAAAACTTCTTTGGCGGAATCCATTGCGGAAGCGGTGAATCGAAAATTTACCCGTGTTTCTCTGGGCGGGGTGCGGGATGAAGCGGAGATCCGCGGACATCGCCGCACGTATATTGGCGCGATGCCGGGCCGGTTGATCCACGGCATGCAGAAAGTGGGCTGTCTGAACCCCCTGTTTTTGCTGGATGAAGTGGATAAGATGGCCAGCGATTTTCGGGGCGATCCGGCAGCCGCCTTGTTGGAAGCCTTGGATCCGGAACAAAACCACGCATTCAGCGACCATTTTGTCGAATATCCTTTTGATCTGTCTTCTGTGTTTTGGATCGTTACGGCGAATACCGTCGAAACCATTCCCCCGGCGCTGCTGGATCGGCTGGAGGTCATTGAGTTGTCCAGTTACACGGAGGATGAAAAATTTAATATTGCCAAATTGCATTTGTTGCCGAAAGAAATGGAGGCCAATGGGTTGACCGGAGACCTTCTCACCGTCACCCCCGGTACCCTCCGTCACATTATCAGGGAATATACCCGGGAGGCAGGCGTCCGCCGGTTAGAAAGACAATTGGCCAAGCTGTGCCGTAAGGTGGCCTACCGTATCGTGACCAAGAAAGAGCAAATGGCGCGGGTCACCGTTAAAAACCTGAAAGAGTATCTGGGCCCGTCCCTTTATGTGGAAACCGATATGCGGGCCCGTTCGCTGGTCGGAATTGTGACAGGACTGGCTTGGACCAGCATCGGCGGGGAATTATTAAAAGTAGAAGTGCTGTCTACCGAAGGCAAAGGCGGATTGATCTTGACGGGACAGCTGGGCGATGTGATGAAAGAGTCCGCTCGGGCCGGTTACACTTACATCCGTTCCCGTTCGAAAGAACTGGGCCTGAAAAAAGATTTCTACGATAAATCCGATATTCATATTCATTTGCCGGAAGGCGCTATCCCCAAAGACGGGCCTTCCGCCGGCATTACGATGGTAACGGCCATGGTTTCGGCTTTGACCGGGCGCAAGGTGAAAGCCGACCTGGCGATGACCGGCGAGATCACACTGTCAGGCCGGGTGCTGCCTGTGGGGGGCATCAAGGAAAAAATGCTGGCAGCCCATCGTTACGGGGTCAAGACAATCTTGTTGCCGGAACGAAATTTGCAGGATCTGGAAGAATTGCCGCAGAAAGTAAAAAACGATATCACTTTTATTCCCGTATCCCATATGGATGAAGTATTAAAACTGGCGTTGGAGCCTCAGGCGACCAATGATTAAATAACCGTCTCTCTGCCATAGCGGGCACGGTCCGGTTAAGAAATGAGGAAGCAGATAATGGAAGAACGGTTTGATGTAGCAGTGATCGGCGGCGGGCCGGCGGCGATTTTCGCCTGTTGGGAGTTCCGTGTATCCCACCCGGAGCTATCGGTAGTCATGCTGGAAGAAGGGAACCCGGTTGACCGGCGATTCTGTCCTTTGGCGGCCGGCAAGTCGGATCACTGTCTCCGCTGCGTGCCCTGTGCGATTATGCGCGGCTTTGGCGGCGCCGGCGCTTTTTCTGATGGGAAATATAATTTTACTACGGAATTTGGCGGCTGGCTGACGGAATATCTTCCTAAAAAAACAGTGATGGATCTGATTGATTATGTGGATCAGGTAAATTGCAGTCACGGCGCTCCCGGAGAAACCTTTACAACTAAAAACAGTACCATCGGCCGCCTTGCTTTAGGTTATGATTTACATTTATTAAATGGCAAGGTGCGCCACCTGGGGACGGAAAATAACCTGAAAATTATGGAAAACATTTTTCTGGAACTTCGGGAAAAAATTGAGATCCGTTGCAATACCAAGGTTCATTCTTTTGCCAAAGAAGGCGCTGGATTCGTCCTGGAAACTTCCGGGGGGACGGTGCGCAGCACGTACCTGATAGCGGCTCCGGGACGAGCGGGTGCGGAATGGTTCATGGAGGAAGGCCGTAAGCTGGGGTTGAACTTTGCTAATAACGCGGTGGATGTAGGTGTGCGGGTCGAAGTTCCGGCTGCAGTTTTCAAACACATTACCGACGAGGTGTACGAAGCCAAATTAATGTATCGGACAAAGCAATATAATGATCTGGTGCGTACTTTCTGCATGAATCCCAATGGGTATGTGGTGGCAGAAAACACGGACGGTATTGTGACCGTGAACGGGCACAGCTTTGCGGATCCCCAAAAGCAGAGTGAAAATACTAATTTTGCGCTTTTGGTGAGCAATAAATTTACCGAACCTTTCAAAGAGCCCCATCAATACGGAAAACGGATCGCTTCTTTTTCGAATTTATTGGGCGGAGGCGTGTTGCTGCAGCGTTTTGGCGATCTGATCAAAGGGCGCAGAACCAATGAACGGCGTCTGGCAAAGAGCTTTACCCGACCCACTCTTTCCGCTACGCCGGGGGATCTGAGTCTGGTACTGCCCAAACGCCAGCTGGACGATCTGATCGAAATGATTTATGCTTTGGACAAAATCGCGCCCGGTATGGCTAATGATGATACGCTTCTTTATGGCGTAGAAGTAAAGTTTTACAGCTCTCGCCCGGAATTGGATGCCAATCTGGAAACTAAAATTTCCGGCTTATTTGCGGTGGGAGATGGCGCAGGAATTACCCGGGGCCTGTCGCAGGCCAGTGCCAGCGGCGTCTATGTGGCCCGGGAGATCGGCCGGCGCATAGCAAAACAATCTGAAAAAGTGTGAGGAGGTTGTAATGACCAAAGGACAGTGGGATGTCATCCGTGCGGAATTTGTTACTTCAGCTGTACGGGCTGACCAATATCCCAAACCGGGCTTACCGGAAGTTGCTTTTATCGGACGCTCCAATGTGGGAAAATCTTCCCTGATCAATTCCGTCTGCCGCCGGAACGGGCTGGCTCGTGTCAGTTCGGCCCCGGGTAAAACGCAGACATTGAATTTTTACAGATTAGACGCGAAAAGAACGTGCGATGCGATTGAAGACCGCACCCAGTTTTATCTGGTGGATCTGCCCGGTTATGGGTTTGCCCGTACGAATAAAAGAAACAAGGAGCAATGGTCCGGTTTCATTCGCAATTACCTGGCCGAATCGCCTGATCTGGCATTGGTGTGCCAGTTGATCGACATTCGCCATAACCTGATGGAAAGTGATATAGAAGCCTACCATTGGCTGCTGGAATGCGGACTTAACGTGCAGATCGTCCTGACGAAGATGGACAAACTGAGCCGCAATGCGGCGCTGGGACAGGTGGCCGCGTTTAAAAAAGCGTTGAATCTGACCGATGACCGTATTCTTGCTTATTCGGTGCCCCAGCCGGCGATGCGTTTGGATTTGATCCAGCGGATCATCAGTACGCTGGAACAATCTTCTGAGGTCATGGAAGAAGAAAAAATAAAAATTTTAACAAAAACACAATAAACAGCTTGACAAACTTATTAGGAATATTTATAATTAAATTGTCAAATAAATATTTCATATAGTTTTGCTCAATCGGTGTAATTCCGATGTGATCCCGTCGCCGTATAACCGGCAGGCAAATCTGTATAAGCATCGTTGCTTGACCTGCGAGAGACAGGAGTCAGATGTTGAACACCAGATACCTTTCTAGGTGAGAGTGGAGAGGTAGTAATGTACGATATCAAGACCGTTCCTGTGAAGCAGAAACGGTCTTCTTCTTTTGCTTGCAGGTCGAAATATTGACTTTTGGATTTGCCATTCACAAGTCATTTTGTAAAATTCCCATCCTTCTCCTTTTGACACAGCTGCAAATAAAAAACCCGCATCTGGACCATGCGGGTTTTTTATTTGCCAAAATGAGGCTGAAAATGTTTGTACACGCCTTATTTTATGCGTTAACAAAGAGGTGCACCCCGTTTGTTAACGCAGATTTACCGTTTCAACAGACAAGACGGGATAAATTGGCGATTCAGTAATCGTGTTCTTTTTCACTTAAAGGATTGATGTGTACCATGCAGTGCTTCACATCGGGGAAATGTTCTTCAATGGCTCGATGCACATTTTCTGCAATTTGATGTGCCTGAATCAGAGTGAGATCATCTGCAGCGCTGATTTCTACGTCAACGAAAATACGGTTGCCGAACAAGCGGGTACGGAGCAGATCCACATGATCCACACCGGCTTCTTCCACGATCACGGCCAGCATAGCGGCTTCTTCTTCCGGTGTACAGGAGCGGTCTACCATTTTATCGATGGCTCCGGAAAAAATTTCGTAAGCGGCCTGTAAGATCATCAGACAGATCAGTATGCTGGCAATAGGGTCTAACAAGGGATAGCCCATACGGGCGCCTAATATGCCGACGAAACTGCCGACGGAGGATAAGGCATCGCTGCGGTGGTGCCAGGCATCTGCCATCAGCGCGTCAGAACGTATTTCCATAGCGTAGTGGCGTGTATACCAGTACATGCCCTCTTTGGCAACGATAGAAACAATGGAGGCGACCAAAGGCATCAGCGTGGGAATTAAAAGCACTTCTGTATCCCGATGGATAATTTTTTGCGCGCCGGCCCAGCCGATGGCCAATCCGGTTAAAGCCAGAAGAACGGAGAGGACGATGGAAGCCGCGCATTCCAGACGTTCATGTCCGTATTGGTGGTCTTCGTCCGAATCCCGCCCGGAAATCTTAACTCCGGCCATCACGACAAATGTGGAAAATACGTCGGATAAAGAGTGTACCGCGTCGGATACCATCGCGACAGAGTTGCCCAACAGACCGGCGACAAATTTACCGGCTGAAAGCAGAACATTGACAATGATGCTATGCAAAGAAATCCGCATCGCAATTGATTCGCGATTCGAGGTAAGGTGTTGTGTTCTCATAATAAACCTCCTGTTGTGGGAGGCGTTTTAACTTGCTGCGTACGCCGTAAACGCTGCTCTTTCATTTTAAATGCAGAATTCATTTCAAACGTAGAATTCTTTTTTTGTCAGAGCAGTTAAGAAGGAGTCATTCCTGTTGGGTATTACCGAATATCTTAAGACCGAACAATTCTTTTGTCAAGCCTGATTCCGATGTTCCCCTTAAGGGGTGATCCGGCAAATGAAGGCACAGACGACAGGAATGAATAAGACTTGACAGTAAGGGCAGGGCTTGATAAACTGAAAAAGTACAATTTCACAACAAAGGCAAGGAACGGAAGGAGTATGGCAGAAAGATCTGAAGAGAGGACATGGTGGGTGCGAGTTGTCCGATCGGCATGCCAGAAGGTAGTCCGGGAGCCGAAAAGTTGAACCGTGTCAGAGAACAAAAAAGTTTGTCCGAAAAGAAACATGGAAGGTCGGGCATGTTCTTTGATATGAAGTAAATTTTTCCGTTGGGCGCGTTAAGTCATAGAGGGTTTTACAGAAACTATATTCTTTAAATCTGTAAAAAATTCAGGTGGTACCGCGGTAATTCGTCCTGTTGCATAAGAGCAACAGGCTTTTTTATTTTGAGGAGGAAAGAAAATGACTGCAGAGCATACAATTCCAAAAACTTATGATCCCGCTTCCGTAGAGAAAAAATGGTATCAGTATTGGGAGGAAAACCACTTGTTCCATGCGGAACCGGAACCGGCTAAAAAGCCGTTTACGATCGTGATCCCGCCGCCGAATATTACCGGGCAGCTGCATATGGGACACGCACTGGACAATACCTTACAGGACATTCTGATCCGCTGGCATCGTATGCTGGGGGACAATACGGTCTGGTTCCCCGGGTATGATCATGCCGGCCTGGCCACGCAGATCAAAGTGGAAGAAGAACTGAAGAAAAATGAGGGACTGACCCGCTATGACCTGGGCCGGGAGGAATTTCTTAAAAGGGTCTGGCAGTGGAAAGAACAATATAGCGACCGTATCATCAACCAGCTGAAATGCCTGGGTATTTCCTGCGACTGGGACCGGATCCGCTTTACTATGGATGAAGGCTGCTCTAAAGCGGTGCGGGAGGTTTTTGTTTCGCTTTATGAAAAAGGCCTGATTTATCGGGGTACCCGCATTACCAACTGGTGCGTGCATTGCAATACGGCGTTGAGCGATATTGAAGTGGAACATAAGGATGACGAAGGCCATCTTTGGTATATCAAGTATCCGGTAGCAGGTAAACCGGATACCTTCCTGACCATTGCTACCAGCCGTCCGGAGACCATACCCGGCGATACGGCGGTGGCCGTCAATCCGAAAGATGCGCGGTATGGTCATTTGGTGGGCGAAAAAGTCGTCCTGCCCATTATGAACCGGGAGCTTCCCATTATTGCCGATAATTATGTCGATACGGAGTTTGGCACCGGGGCCGTAAAGATCACGCCGGCGCATGATCCGAACGACTACGAAATGGGACAGCGGCAGCATCTGGATACGATCGTGGTGATTGATAAAGGCGGTAAAATGACGGAAGATGCCGGCCCCTATGCAGGGCAGGAGCGCTATGAATGCCGTAAGAACATCATCAAAGATCTGGATGCCATGGGGCTTCTGGTAAAAATTGAAGAATGCCCGCACTCGGTCGGTCATTGTCAGCGTTGCGGCAGTCCCATCGAGGCGTTGATTTCCACCCAGTGGTTTGTAAAAATGGAGCCTTTGCTGAAAGCGGCTACGGAATGTGTCAAAGACGGCCGTACGCAGTTTGTACCGGAACGCTTCACTAAGAACTATCTGGGCTGGATGGAGAACATGCACGACTGGTGTATCAGCCGTCAAATCTGGTGGGGACATCGTATCCCCGTCTGGTATTGCGATGTCTGCGGCGCGGAAATCGCCTCCCGCACGGATCTGGATAAATGTCCCCATTGCGGGGGTCCGGTGCGTCAGGATGAGGATGCGCTGGATACCTGGTTCAGTTCGGCATTGTGGCCTTTTTCCATCATGGGCTGGCCGGAAAAGAACGAGGTGCTGCAGCAATTTTACCCCACCAGTGTTTTGGTTACGGGCTATGATATTATCTTTTTCTGGGTAGCCAGAATGCTCATCATGGGTATGGAATTTATGAAAGAAATTCCTTTTGAACGGGTCTTCATCCATGGCCTGGTGCGCGATGAACAGGGCCGGAAAATGAGTAAATCTCTGGGGAACGGCATTGATCCGCTGCAAGTGATCGACCAATATGGCTGCGATACGCTGCGTTTCATGCTGATCACCGGCAATACGCCGGGCAACGACATGCGTTTTTACTGGAACCGTGTCGAAGCCACCCGCAATTTTGCCAATAAAATCTGGAATGCCTCCCGTTTTGCTTTGATGAATCTGGAAGGCTATGACGCAGCGGCGCCCAAGGCGCCCTATGAATTGGCCGATCAGTGGATCTTATCCCGTCTGCAGGACGTGGCCGGTGAAGTCACCGGTTTATTGGATAAATTTGAACTGGGCGAGGCAGGGCGCGCTATTTATGATTTCATTTGGGGTGAGATCTGTGATTGGTACATCGAATTGGCCAAACCCCGTTTGTATGGGAAACTGGGCGATGAAGCCCGAGCTACGGCACAGGAAGTATTGGTTACCGTATTGAGCGGCGCTATGAAATTATTGCATCCTTATATGCCGTTCATTACGGAAGAGATTTATCAGGCGCTGCCCCATGAAGGCACCAGTATCATGATCAGTTCCTGGCCCGTAACGGATACAACTTTAATAAACCCGGCTGCGGAAACCGGAATGAATGCCATTATGAGCGCCATTAAATCCATTCGGGAGATGCGCGCTCAGGTCAATGCCAATCCGGGGAAAAAAGTACCGGCTATACTGCTTGTTTCCGATGAACTGCGGACTGTAGTGGAAGATAACAGCGAATATATCCATCTTCTGGCTAATGTAGATACGCTGTCGCTTCATTCTTTAGAGGAAGCAAAACCGGAAAATGCAATGGCTTCTGTTAACGCCGGCGTGGAAGTGTATCTTCCGTTAAAAGGCCTGATCGATGTGGAACTGGAAACGGCCCGGTTAACGAAAGAACTGGCAGGGTTGGAAAAGGAATTGAAACGCGTCAGCGGGAAACTGCAAAATCCGGGATTCTTAGCGAAGGCGCCGCAGGAAGTAGTGGAGAAAGAAAAAGCCAAAGCGGAAGAGTTTACGGCTAAATCCAAGACCATAGAAGAACGGTTGGCCTATTTGCAAACCCTCTGAGACGGGAAGTATCGGCTTGGTAATAAATCAGATGATAATAAGTCAGATGGTAATAAATCAGGTGGCAATAAGTCAGGTAAGGTTGATTGGAACAGGACAGGAAGTACAGAGAAATGAATTATGCAGAAAGTATTGCCTATTTGGATAGCTTAGGCCAATTCGGCATCCGTCTGGGGATGGACCGGATCAAACAACTGTTGTTGGTTTTAGGGCATCCGGAAAATCAGATAAAAACCATTCATGTAGCGGGCACCAATGGCAAAGGCAGCGTGACCTCCATGGTGGCGCAGATTTTGCTGGAAGCGGGCCTCCATGTGGGAAAGTTTACCTCGCCGCATTTGGTGGCTTATAATGAACGCATTCAGTTAGATGGGCAGGATATCAGCAATGAAGAATTTGCTGCGGTCCTTACTGTTGTGCGGGATTTTGCGGAAGATCTGGTAAAGAACCGGGCCTGCGAACAGCCCACGCAGTTTGAAATTTTAACGGCGGCGGCTTTTCACTATTTTGCCCGTAAAAAAGTCGATTACGCCGTTATTGAAGTGGGCATGGGCGGGTTATGGGATTCGACTAACCTTATCAAACCCGTCGTTTCTGTCATCACTAACGTAGCGCTGGACCATACCAGGGTGCTGGGGGCTACGGTGGAAGAAATTGCGTTGCAAAAAGCCGGGATCATCAAGGAAAAAATACCGGTCCTTACGGCGGCAGAGGGAACGTCGCTGGGGCCGATACAGGTGATGAGCGCTTTTAAGCGGGCGCCGATTTATGTGTACGGGCAGTCTTTTAAGGGAACCGAGATCAGCAGTTCCATCGATGGACAAAAATTCACTCTGCAGGCGGGTACCAACTATGCCTCAGACTATGAGATCGCACTGCCTGGCCGGCATCAGATCCCGAATGCGGTGCTGGCCATCGTGGCGGCAAAAATCGTGTCCCATCAGGATCCCCGTATTACGGAACGTCATCTTCATCTGGGGGCGGCTCATACCCGCTGGCCCGGACGACTGGAAAAAATCGCTTCTGCTCCTGATGTGATTTTGGACGGCGCCCATAATCCTAACGGTGCGCTTGCGTTGCGGGCGGCATTAGACAAATTTTATCCCGGGAAAAAAGTACACTTTATTTTTGGCATGATGGGGGATAAAGATATGGACGAAGTGATCCGGATCCTTATCCGTCCTGCTGATAAGGTGTATACCGTACGGGCAGATGCGGGGGCGCGGGCCGCGGAAGCGGAACTGCTGGCTGAGCGGATCGGCAGCCAGGCCCTGCCGCAAACTTCTCTGTGGGACGCGTATGAGGCTGCCTGTGCAGATGCGGCAGGCAAAGAAGAACCGGTTTGCCTTTGCGGTTCTTTATACCTGGTAGGAACGTTTAAAAGTTTGCAGGAGCAGCATAAGCAATAAGCGGACAGACTTTGCAGATCGATTAGAGGGAGAGCTGAAGCGGCACACTGCTCTGCGCAGGGCTGTGGTAAAATACAAAGCGACGTAAATACCGAAGGGCGAACTGACAGAAGAAAAATTAACGGAACCGGCAAAGGATCGTTTTAATGAAAGAAAAAATGTCTTTTCTGAAAAAAGAATATGGTGGTATGCAGGGGCTTCTCTTATTGACGACAGCCTGCATTCCTTTTGACCAGACACTTTTGAGCGTAATGCTGATCCTTACTTTACTCTATGGTTTGTTTCTTGCCCGGAAAGAAAGCGAGGAAGGAAACGCGGCTGACGGAGAGGAACGCGTCTGGCCTCTTTTCCTTAAAACCGTTTTGCTTTTTTTATTGGTGACAGGGTATATTTCTTTGCATAATCCGCTGATAAAAGAAAAAACTGCCTGCTATTTTAATTTTTTTTATGTGGTGGGGCAATATGTTGCCACTGTCTGGCTTTTTACCCGCTTTGGACAAAAATTTAAAGGACAGTCGTTTGTTGTCCGGGTCATGATTATTTTGGGCATCACAGCGCTGATCTCCGTTGCGGGAGGTATCGGACAGCATTATTTCGGGGGCGCGACAGAGGCCGTCTGGGTGGATAAAGAGGCTAATCCGTTGCTGCGGAACCGGGTCTATTCTACCTGGGAAAACCCCAATATATTTGCCGGTTATTTATGTGTGGTGGCGGCTTTCCTGATGGGATTTATCGGCGTAGAAAAAAAATCCCGCCGCCGATGGCTCCTGTTTGGTTTTTTGCTGTTGGTAGTGGTATGTGAAGTGTTTACTTTTTCCCGGGGCTTTTGGGCGGCTATGGGCGTAGAACTTGTTTTGTTCGTGTTGTGTTTCTACCGCAAAGGGATTTTTTATCTTCTGGGCGTATTGGCTGCCGGAGCCGCGCTTGCGGGTCCTGTCGTCTGGCAAAGGCTGGCCACGCTGCAAAATGTGATGGAGGATTCCTCGGCTGCGCTGCGTTTCGGCTATATGGAAATTGCCCAGGCTATTATTACAGATCACCCCTGGGGGATCGGCTGGTATAATTATCGCTATATTTTCCCGGAATATGATTACTATTTAAAAGACCCTAACGTGATTATGTATCACAGTCATAATTTATTTTTAAATATTACCGCAGAGTTGGGTTTTCAGGGACTGTTGCTTTTTTTACTGGCCTGGGGCGCCTTGATTTATTTTGCGCTGCGTCTGTCTAAGAAAGGCGGCTGCCCCTGGCTGCAGGCGGTAGGGCAGGGGTATCTGCTGATGTCCGCGGGGATTTTTATAGGCGGCCTGGGGGATCATATCCTTTTTAACGTGCGGATGGGGGTTTTATTTTGGCTTTTGAACACTTTGGTCATTTTGTGCCTTCAACATAATCAATCCGGTGGTGAACAAATACGCAAACGGGAATAATCCGGTTTAAATGATTGAATTATGTAAAGACTCTTGCGCTGCAATTTCAGAATTGGTACAATTGATACAGATTCAAGTATAGTTTTGGGAAACAATTTGAAACAGCTTAACAGAGAGTCTGCTTCAATTAGTTTGTAAAATTAATTGTACTTGATATTTTTTTGCCTGAAAATATTCGCTTTTTATATCCGGTTATGTTATAATAAGGCTAAAGGTATAAGTGATTCAAAAGACTTTACAAAAAAATCACAATTGGCCGTTGGTTAGAATGTTTTACGACCAGGGCTGTAAAAGTAGTTTTATCTGTCAACCCGGTAAATTCTTGGTTCTGTTAATCCCGAACGTTTCTTACAGGACCAGGTTTGTTTTATCCGCGGACTGTCGCGGAAATTTTCTTAATATAATTCAAGGAGGAAGGTAGAATTATGGTAGGTTTAGAAGACATCAAATCTCGTATTTGCGACGCGGTGGCCGGCAAAGTACAGACTGCGGAACAGGCAGTGGAATTTATTAAAGACGACATGAATGTCGGGGTATCCGGCTTTACTCCGTCCGGTTATCCGAAAGCTCTTCCTTTAGCATTGGCGGCGAAAGTTGAAGCTGGCGCTAAAATTAAAATCAATCTGTACACCGGCGCTTCCGTAGGACCGGAATTGGACGGTGCTCTTTCTAAAGCAAATGCTCTTAATCGTCGTGCTCCTTATCAGACGAATGCTGATATGCGTAATGCCATCAACCGTGGCGCTGTGAAATATACGGAAATGCATTTGTCTATGGTTGCCCAGAATATCCGCTATGGCTTCCTGCCCAATCGTCGTGATATTGATCTGGCCATCATTGAAGTTTGCAAAGTTATCGACTTGGGTGGTGGCAAAGTAGGCCTGATTCCCACTACTTCCATGGGTAACTCTTCTTCTTTCGTGCAGAGCGCTAAACAGGTTATCGTTGAAGTAAATACCTCTCAGCCGGAAGCATTGGAAGGCATGCATGATTCCTTTGTTCCGCTGGATCCTCCCAACCGTAAACCGATCATGATCGAAAGACCGGAAGATAAAATCGGTACTCCTTATATTCCCTGCGAACTGAGTAAGGTTGTTGCCGTAGTTCCCTGTGATATTACTGACAAGACCCGCCCCTTGGGTGAAATTGATGATGACGCTAAACATATGGGTCAGAATCTGGTTCAGTTCTTTAAAGATGAAGTGGCTGCCGGCCGTCTGCCGAAAAACCTGCTTCCTTTGCAGTCCGGTGTAGGTTCCGTTGCCAACGCTGTAATCAACGGCTTGGTTAACTCCGACTTTGAAGACCTCACTGTTTACACAGAAGTAATCCAAGACGGTATGTTTGACCTGATCGACGCCGGCAAACTGCGCATCGCTTCCGGTACTTCTCTGAGCCCGTCTCCGGAATGCCTGAAGAAATTCTATGCGAACCTGAGCAAATATAAACCGCATCTGCTGCTCCGTCCACAGGAAATTTCCAATAATCCGGAAGTAGCCCGCCGTATTGGCGTTATCGCTATGAACACCGCTATCGAAGTTGATATTTACGGCAACGTAAACTCCACTCATATTTGCGGCAGTAAATTGATGAATGGTGTAGGCGGCTCCGGCGACTTTGCCCGCAGCGGTTTCCTGACCGTATTCTTTACCAACTCTCTGGCTAAAGGCGGCAAGATCAGCTCTGTTGTTCCGTTCTGCTCTCATATCGATCATCCGACCAACGACGTTGACGTGATCGTTTCTGAACGCGGCGTAGCGGACTTGCGCGGCTTGAGCCCGAAAGAAAGAGCCGTTCTGATTATTGATAAGATTGCGTCTCCGAAATATCAGCCCTTGTTACGGGATTATTTCACCCGCGCCTGCGAAAAGAACAACAACAGCCAGACTCCGCATTTGATGGATGAAGCATTTAGCTTCCATGTAAGATTCCTGGAAACCGGCACTATGGAAAAATAATCAGGCGGAAACTTGAATTATTATGTAAAAAGGTTTACAATATGTTATCGAAAGAGGTTGCTCTCACGACCTCTTTCGATTCCAAGATAAGCAAGTGCAATTAGTAAGTGTTTTTTGTTGACACGATCCGATGGGATCTTGCCATATAACCGTCTACGACGGGCACTCTCACCATAATGCGGAAATGTCCACTCTGCGTTATGAAAAGATTAATATTTTAAGGAGGATTTGAGAATGGCAAATGAAACTCTGAAAGCGGGATTTGACGCATACATGGCCGACGCCGATGCAAAATGTCAAAAATTCCCCGAACGTGCAAACCTGGAACCCAACCGTCTGTACACTCCGTTGGATGTTGAAGGCTTTGATTATGAAAAGGATCTGGGCTTCCCGGGACAATATCCTTTCACCCGTGGCGTTCAGCCTACCATGTACCGTGGCAAATTCTGGACCATGCGTATGTATGCCGGCTTCTCCACTGCTGAAGAATCCAACAAACGTTATCGCTACCTGTTAGCTAACGGTGGCAGCGGTCTGTCCTGCGCATTTGACCTGCCGACCCAGATCGGTTATGATTCCACCGATCCGATGGCGGAAGGCGAAGTTGGTAAAGTAGGTGTAGCTATCGACTCTCTGGCTGATATGGAAATTCTGTTTGACCAGATTCAGTTAGATAAGGTTTCCACCTCTATGACTATCAATGCTCCTGCTTCCGTACTGCTGTGCATGTATATTGCAGTAGCTAAAAAACAGGGCGTTCCGGTTGACGCACTGCGCGGCACCATTCAGAATGATATTCTGAAAGAATATGCGGCTCGCGGCACCTACATTTTCCCGCCGAAGCCCTCTATGCGTTTGATCACCAACATTTTTGAATACTGCTCCAAATATGTACCGAAATGGAACACCATCTCCATCTCCGGTTACCACATCCGTGAAGCCGGTTCTACCGCTTCTCAGGAAATCGCTTTCACCATCGCTGACGGCATTGCTTATGTAGAAGCTGCTATTAAAGCCGGTATGGACGTTGACGCTTTCGCCGGCCGTCTGTCCTTCTTCTGGAACGCTCACAACAACGTATTGGAAGAAGTTGCTAAATTCCGTGCTTCCCGTCGCGTATGGGCTAAAGTTATGAAAGAACGCTTTGGCGCAAAGAAACCGAAATCCATGATGCTGCGTGTACATACTCAGACCGCAGGTTCCATGCTGACCGCTCAGCAGCCTAACAACAACATCGTTCGTGTTGCGTTACAGACTGCAGCAGCTGTTATGGGTGGCACCCAGTCTCTGCACACCAACTCCAAAGACGAAGCGCTGGCTCTGCCGACCACTGAATCCGTAACCATCGCTCTGCGTACTCAGCAGATCGTAGCTTACGAATCCGGCCTGGCTGACACCATCGATCCGTTGGGTGGTTCCTACTATGTAGAAGCTCTGACCAACAAGATTGAAAAAGAAGCCTGGGACTACATCAATAAGATCGACGAAATCGGTGGCGCACCGGAAGCTATTGCTAAGGGCTACATCCAGAAGGAAATTCAGGATTCCGCTTACAAATGGCAGATGGATATCGAAGCCGGACGTCGCATCATCGTTGGCGTTAACAAATTTACCCAGGAAGAAGAACCTCCGAAAAACCTGCTGCGCGTAGACGGTTCCGTAGGCAAACTGCAGGCTGAAAAGATTGCTAAAGTAAAAGCTACCCGCGATAACGCCCGCGTTGAAAAAGCGCTGGCTGCTTTGGAAAAAGCTTGTGGCGAGCCCGAATCTACCAACCTGATTCCTTTCATTCTGGAAGCTGTTGAAGCGTATGCAACTGAAGGCGAAATCTGCGGTGTAATGCGTAAAGTATTCGGCGAATTTAAAGCCCATACTGCATTATAATTTCACATAATTCACTTCAAAATTTACAACCTAATTTATACGGAGGTAATGATAAATGGCTAACATTAAAGTATTAGTTGCAAAACCGGGTCTGGATGGACATGACCGCGGTGCAAAAGTTGTGGCTCGTGCGTTGCGCGACGCAGGCTTTGAAGTTATTTATACCGGTATTCGTCTGACCCCGGAACAGATCGCAGAAGCTGCTCTGCAGGACGACGTTAACGTTGTGGCTCTGAGCTTATTGTCCGGCGCTCACAACACCTTGTTCCCGAAAGTGGTTGAACTGTTAAAAGAAAAAGGCATGAAAGATGTTCTGGTTATTGGCGGCGGTGTTATTCCTGAGGCCGATATTGCCGGGCTGAAAGCTGCCGGCATTGCTGAAGTATTCACTCCCGGCACCCCGACCACTAAGGTTGTTGACTTTATCAAAGCAAACGTAAAGTAATGAGTTTTTAATCGTAAAGATGCAGGCCGGATTTTCCGGCTTGCACCTTTCCCTATTATTGTCAACAAGGCGGTGTAAAGGTATAAGCTATGAATATTGTAGAAGAGATATTGAAGCAAAATCGTCTTGCTCTTGCGAAAGGTATTACTGCCGTAGAAAACGAGTATGATAATGCGATTGACATTATGTCCCGGATTTACTCTCATACCGGCCGCGCGTATGTAATTGGTATTACAGGCCCTCCCGGTGCCGGTAAATCTACTCTGACTGATAAAGTTGCGAAAGAATTCCGTAAACGTGGAAAAACAGTTGGCATTGTGGCTATCGATCCCACAAGTCCGTATACCGGCGGTGCGATTTTAGGTGACCGTATCCGCATGATGGATTTAACAATGGATCCCGGCATTTTCATTCGTTCAATGGCTACCCGCGGAAGCTTGGGCGGTTTGTCCCAAAAAGCGGGAGATGCGGTAAAGCTGATGGATGCGTTCGGTATGGATGTGATCCTGGTTGAGACCGTTGGTGTCGGTCAATCCGAAGTTGATATTGTTAAGACAGCAGATACCACGATGGTCGTTGTGATTCCTGGCATGGGTGATGATATTCAGGCCATTAAAGCAGGTATTCTGGAAATCGGCGACCTGATTACCATTAACAAGGCAGATCGTGAAGGTGTCGATAAGCTTAACATTGAAATGGAAATGATGTTAGAATTAAACAACGAAAAAAATGCCGGTTGGCGGCCCCCCATTAATCGGACTGTGGCCAACAAGGATCAGGGTGTGGACAAGGTAGTCGATTCAATCCTGGCACATCAGCAATTCCTGACTGAGACCGGCAAATTGGCAGATATCCGCAAAGCCCGTATTAAATCGGAAGTTACGGATATGGTCAATAATCGTGTTAATCGTTATATAGATGCAAATATAGTTCGTACTTCTGAGTTTCAAGAGACGGTTGAAAAACTGCAGAAGAGAGAAATTGAGCCGTATACCGTAGTTTCTTCCATTGTTTCAAAGGTGCTGAAATAAATTCTGCGCCATGAATAGAAATATTTAATTTTTACAGGAGGAGATTTATTATGTTTAAAGTTATTTGTGTTGACCATGTTGGTATCGCTTGTAAAGATCTGGACGTTTCCAAAAAGTTCTACACCGAAGTTCTGGGCCTGGAATGCACCGGTGAAGAAGATGTTCCTGAGCAGGGCGTTAAGACCGTATTTATTAAATGCGGCGAAACTCTGATCGAGTTACTGGTTGACATTACTGAAAATAACGATGGCCCTATCGGCAAATACATTGCGAAAAACGGCCAGGGCATTCAGCATATGGCTCTGCGCGTTGACGACATCAAAGCTGCTATTGCCGGCGTACAGGAAGCTGGCGGCAGAATGATCGATAAAGAACCCCGCGGCGGTGCCGGCGGAATGGACATTGCTTTCATTCATCCGAAATCTGTAGGCATCCTGTTGGAACTCTGTGCTCCTCACAAAGCATAAGCGGCGGGTGATTGTATAGTTAACCCTGATTACACTTCCGCCCGTCAAAAATACGGGCGGAATGTAATATAAATTTTAGTTCTCCCAATAATTTATGGAGGTGTCAGAATTTGACTACTCAAGCAAAAATTGAGAAAATGCTCAAAAAGTCCGAAGTAATTCTGGGTGCCGGTGGCCCTAAGGCTGTTGAAAAACAGCATGCCAAAGGCAAGATGACTGCCCGTGAAAGAATTGCTGCTTTGTTGGATGAAGGTTCTTTTGTTGAACTGGACCGTTTCGTTCATCATCGCTGCACTAACTTCGGTCAGGACAAAAAGGATCTGCCCGGTGAAGGCGTAACTACCGGTTACGGCACTGTTGACGGACGTCTGGTTTATGTATTTGCGCAGGACTTTACCGTTGAAGGCGGTTCTTTGGGCGAAATGCATGCAAACAAGATTGCCAAAGTTCAGCAGTTAGGCCTGAAGATGGGTGCTCCCGTTGTTGGCTTAAACGATTCCGGCGGAGCTCGTATCCAGGAAGCTATTGACGCTCTGGGCGGCTACGGCAAATTGTTCTTCAACAACACCATTTCTTCCGGCGTTATCCCCCAGATCTCCGCTATCATGGGACCCTCTGCCGGCGGCGCTGTTTACAGCCCGGCTCTGACGGACTTCATCTACATGGTAAAGGACACTTCCAAAATGTTCATTACCGGTCCTGCAGTTGTTAAATCCGTTACCGGTGAAGATGTGACCCAGGAAGAGTTGGGCGGCGCTATGACCCACAACTCCCGTTCCGGTGTTGCAAACTTTGCTGCGGAAGACGACGCTGACTGCATCCAGCAGATCCGTTATCTGTTAAGCTTCCTGCCTTCCAACAACATGGAAAGCGCTCCGATCGTGGATACCGGCGATGATCCGACCCGTACGGACGAAGCTTTGAATAGCATCTGCCCGGACAACAGCAATGCTCCGTATGATATGTACGAAGTAATTAAATCCATCGTAGATAATGGTGAATTCTATGAAAACCAGAAATACTGGGCTCAGAACATCATTACCTGCTTCGCGCGTCTGGATGGCGAAACGATTGGTATTATTGCTAACCAGCCTAAAGTAATGGCCGGCTGCCTGGATATCAACGCTTCTGATAAATCTTCTCGCTTCATCCGTTTCTGTGACGCATTTAACATTCCTCTTCTGAACCTGGTTGACGTTCCCGGCTTTTTGCCCGGCACTGTACAGGAATACGGCGGAATCATCCGTCATGGCGCAAAGATGTTGTATGCTTATTCCGAAGCTACAGTTCCCAAGATCACTTTAATCACCCGTAAAGCTTACGGCGGTTCTTATCTGGCAATGTGCTCCCAGGAACTGGGTGCCGATCAGGTTATTGCCTGGCCGACCGCTGAAATCGCTGTTATGGGACCGGCCGGTGCTGCTAACATTATCTTCAAAAAGGAAGAACCCGAACAGAAGAAAAAGAGCACCGAAGAGTATGTTGAAAAATTCGCTACCCCGTATGTTGCAGCTGAACGCGGCATGGTTGATATCATCATTGAACCGAAAAACAGCCGTCCGACCGTTATCAATGCTCTGCACATGCTGGAAACTAAACGCGAATCCCGTCCGTCTAAACGCCATGGCAATATTCCGTTGTAATTTGCCGCGGATTTTGTCTGACGCTTATTAAACAGTTAAAAGAGGTGAAATAAATGGGTCCTGTAACCGAGAATCCTTTTCTGGTTGCAATCATCAACATGGTCGTCGTATTCGGCGTATTGATCGTCCTGGGCGTCCTGATGCATGTAATCGAAATGATCGATCCCACTAAAAAAAAAGTAACATCTAAGGCGGCTGCTCCGGCTGCTGCTGTTGCTGCTCCGGCTGCTGCTGTTGCTGCTCCGGCTGCGAAGGATAACAGTGAAGAAATCGCAGCCGTAATTGCTGCTGCTGTTGCCGCTGCCGGCGGTTCCGAAAATGTTGCGATGCTGCGCATTGCCAACAAAGCTGCTGCCTGGACGATTAATGCCCGTGCAGAAGCTATTCAGGCTTGCAAACCCTGAGACTTTGCGGCTGACTTTATTTAGTCACGGATTATAACCTTATAAAAAATTTTGAGGGAGGATTTTTATCCATGAAAGCTTATACTATCACCGTTAACGGTACTGCATATGATGTAGAAGTTACAGAAAAAGGCGGCGCTGTTGCTGCCGCTCCGAAAGCTGCTCCGGCCGCTGCTCCTGCACCGGCTCCGGCTGCCGCTCCGAAAGCCGCTCCGGCTGCTGCTCCGGCTCCGGCTGCTGCCCCTGTTGCTGCAGGCGCAACCACCGTTGCTGCTCCGATGCCCGGCAAAGTGCTGAGCGTAAACGTAAAAGCCGGCGATGCTGTTAAATCCGGCGACGTTCTGCTGATTTTGGAAGCTATGAAAATGCAGAACGAAATTATGGCTCCGGCTGACGGCACTGTGGCAGACGTTCGCGTTTCCGCAGGTTCCACCGTTAACACCGGCGACGTAATGGTTGTAATGTAATTTAACAAACAACACAAGTAAACTAAAACCATACTGCCAATGATTCGATGGTTTCCCACACTGCGGGAGACCATCGAAAAAGGCAGCAAGGGGTAAACGTCTCATTACCCTTTTTTGTTGTACCTAAAATTTAAAATTGAGTGGAGGACTTTAAATGGACGCTCTTATCGTATCACTTCAGTCTGTATGGGCTGATTCCGGCTTTCAGGGTCTGACCGGCGGTAATGCGATTATGATACTCGTTGGTTTGATTCTGTTATACCTGGCTATTGCCAAAGGGTTTGAACCTTTGCTGTTGTCCAACATCGCCTTTGGCTGCTTGCTGGGCAATATTCCCAAGACCGGCTTCTTTACGGAACCCGGCGTAATGCAGGTTATTTTGTTCGGTATTCATAATGAAGTATTCCCCCCGTTAATTTTTATGGGCGTTGGTGCAATGACTGACTTCGGTCCGTTGATTGCAAACCCGAAGACTTTGTTATTAGGCGCTGCCGCACAGGCCGGCGTATTCGTAGCTCTGATCGGCGCAATGCTGTTGGGCTTCGACCTGCATGAAGCTGCCGCTATCGGTATTATCGGTGGCGCTGACGGCCCGACCGCCATTTATCTGACCATTAAGATGGCTCCCCATCTGCTGGGCGCGATTGCCGTTGCGGCGTATTCTTATATGTCACTGGTACCGCTGATTCAGCCTCCGATTATGAATCTGTTTACCAGTAAAGCAGACCGTTCCATTAAAATGGATCAGCTGCGTACGGTAACCCGTTTTGAACGTATTATATTCCCGATTTTCTCTACCATCTTTATTTCTTTGTTACTGCCTCCGGTATGCTCTTTGATCGGCATGCTGATGTTGGGTAACCTGTACAAGGAAGCCGGTTGCTTAGATCGTTTGAATGATACGGCGCAGAACGCGATGATGAACATCGTAACGATTTTCCTGTCCGTTGGTACCGGCCTGACCATGCAGGCGGACAAGTTCCTGAACTATCAGACCATTCTGATCATCTGCTTGGGCCTGGTTGCTTTCGCAGCAGGCACCGCAGCAGGCGTAATTTTCGGTCAGATTATGAAGGTTGCTTCCGGCAATAAGGTAAATCCGCTGATCGGTTCTGCCGGTGTATCGGCGGTGCCGATGGCAGCCCGTGTATCGCAGGTGGTAGGTCAGAAGGCGAATCCTTCTAACTTCCTGCTGATGCATGCCATGGGCCCCAACGTAGCAGGCGTTATCGGTACTGCGGTAGC